>Ga0233413_10001520_pt1 | contig 10079 bp, 11 predicted proteins | sample Na_anoxic_6_MG_FD_189019 | JGI IMG/M metagenome (GOLD analysis project Ga0233413, IMG submission 189019) | Seawater microbial communities from Saanich Inlet, British Columbia, Canada - Na_anoxic_6_MG | ecosystem: Environmental > Aquatic > Marine > Inlet | place: Canada: British Columbia... | reverse complement strand
CAAATATTAAAGGCAAGTTCTTTTTATATGGAAACATTACCTTAAATGCCTAAAAAAGCCCTTGATTCATTAGACAAAAAACTTGTCCGCCTGTTGACTGAAGATGGCCGGATTCCCGTGGGAGACATGGCCGCGCGGCTGGGTGTGACCGCTCCGACCGTTCGTTCTCGAATCAAGAACCTTGAAAAAGCGGGCAAGCTGAAAATAACCGGACTTATCGATCCCTTCGAACATAAAGATTTGATCACCGCCTTGATCGGGCTGAACATTCTATCATACGGTAAGCTTGACGAAATACTGGAAAAACTGGCCAATCTCGACTACGTCACCTGGGCGGCCGTGGTAACAGGACGTTACGATGTGATTGCCGAGGTGGTTGTCAATGGCGGCATGGAAGACCTGTATCGGCTCACAACTGATATTATTCCCCAGGTGGGAAATGTCGCCCAGACCGAGACGTTCGTCATCATGAAGTCGAAACGAAAATGGGTTTGCTTGCCCGAGGGGTTTCAGGACTGGTGAGGGCCTTAAAAAAGACAAGGGTTGGGAGAAAAAGATGAAAGTTGCTGTGTTGGGTGGCATGGGGTTGCAGGGAAAGGCCGCTCTGGCTGATCTGGCCCGGAGCAAGGACGTCACAGAGATTATTTGTGCTGATCTTGAACCAAATGCACTGGGAAAGATGGCCAACTTCCTCGATGTGGGCAGGGTAACCCCGGTTAAGATTGATGCTTCGTCAAAGGATTCCCTGGTGTCTGTGCTCAGGCAGGATGTGGACGTGGCCATAGATCTACTGCCCTTCCCTCTGATGCCAAACGCATTCGATGCGGCCATCGAAGCCGGTGTCGCTCTGGTTAGCACCAACTACGCCAATACGGTCCGACATCTCCACGACCGTGCCGTGGAGGCCGGTGTTTCACTTATGCCGGAATGCGGCCTGGACCCAGGAATTGACCTGATCATCTTCGGTCATTGTGTCAAGCAGTTTGATGAAGTTTACGTTCTTAACTCCTATTGCGGTGGATTTCCTGAGACCAAGGCCTGCGATAACCCGCTTAACTACAAAGTGACCTGGAACTGGGATATGGTCCTGGGCAGCCAAAATCGGGAGTCGGTTTTTATCAAAGACGGTCGCCGGTTGACCGTCTCGGCCTCTGACCAGCATGAAAACAAAATGATCCACCAGATAGATTTTCCGGGTCTGGGCAAACTTGAGGCAGTCCCAAACGGCGATGCTGTTTTCTACACTGATCTCTTGGGCGTTACCGGCACCATTCAAGAGACCAGCCGTTACGCCCTGAGGTGGCCTGGATGGTGTGCCTTCTGGGCGCTCCTGAAGAAGCTTGGCTTCCTTTCGGATGATCCGGTTGATGGTTTGAGTTGCAAAGTGAGCCCCCGCCAATTCCTTGTAAAGCTCATGGGACCCCAGCTCCAATACAGGGATGATGAGAGAGATATAGTGGTCATGCACAACGTCTTTAAAGGAGTTAAGGACGGGCGGAAGAAGTCCATTGTTACTAACCTGATGATTGAAAGGGACCTTGAGACGGGTCTGTTTGCCATGAATCAAGGCGTTGGCTATCCTGTCAGCATCGTTGCTAAAATGATCGGTAGCGGGCAGATAAAGAAAAAAGGTATCCTTTCGCCCGCCATTGATATACCCTATAAGTCGTTCATGGCTGAGTTGTCTAAAAGGGGCATCGAGGTGGAAGAAGAAGTAAGTGAGGAGGTTTGATCTGTTTGAAATAGAGCGTATAGGTGGCCGATGGCAGTCAAAGACGACTGCCTGAACCAGAGGTGAATCATTAACATTAACCAATAGAAAAGGAGGATAGGACAATGAAGTTGAGCAAATGTTTAACAGGTTTGATGTCGGTTGTTCTGGCGATTGGTTTGGTGTCGGCGGTAAACGCAGGCACCCTTGATGACATCGCCAAGCGAGGAGAACTACGGGTTGCGTGCCAAACGCAAGGCCCGCCGTTCAGTTTCATCGATAAGAATGGAGAGCGGACCGGTAGCTCGGTCGAATTCTGTCAATTGATGGCAAAGGAGATGGGGGTTAAGGTCAAGTTCCTGAACTATGACTGGGACGGTCTAATTCCAGCGCTTCTCTCCAAGAAGGCAGACATGTTGGCCGCAGACATGACTCCAACCCTTAAACGGGCCATGAAAATCGCCTTCAGCACCCCATACATATACACGGGCGCCGTGGTCTTCGTAAAGCATAACAGCCCCATAAAGTCCTTTGAAGATTGTAAGAAACCTGAATTGAAGGTCGCTGTTTTGCTGGGGTCCACCGGTGAGAATATCGCCAAGAAGGCCTTTCCCAAGGCAGAGATCAAATCCTATAAAGGTGGCGGTCCCCTGCTTATCGACGCCGTATTGAAAGGTCGCGCGGATTTCGGTGTTAACGATGGTTCGGCCGTTCGAGGACAGGTCGCCAGTTTCCCGCCCAACAGCGCCCGCATCCTTCCCGGTCAACTGTCCAAGGAGCCCCTGTCCTTTGCTGTGCACTATGACTCACCTGACCTGTTGGAATGGATCAACCTGTTTTTTCTTCAAATCAGCCTGGACGGTCGTTCGGACAAAAACCTGAACTACTGGGTAAATAGCCTGGACTGGAAGAAAGACCATTAAGAAAACTATTTTTTAATTAGCCTCAATCACTTCAGGTGTGGGCCGGTTGACCCGGCTCACATCCTGTTGCCCAGGGCCCAGGACAACTATTCTCATGGATAAAGAAAATGCTTGAAACTTTCAATTTCAGGGTCATTTTAGAGTACATGCCACTCTTTTTTAAGTGCTTTTCGGCCACGCTCTGGCTCTCCGGAGCAGGGCTGGTGGGGGCACTGCTTGTGGGAACTGTGGCATGCGCCATACGCTTAAGCCAGTCAAGGATAGTCTCCTGCATTGCCGGAGTCTATATCGAAAGTATCCGTTCGACACCTTTGCTGGCCCAACTTTACTTTTTCTATTTCGGTCTCCCATCCCTGGGAATTATGTTTTCTGAAGAGGTCACTGGCATTTTTGCCTTAACCTTAAACAGCGGGGCCTATATGGCGGAAATTATCCGGGCCGGTATTCAGTCTATTCCGCACGGGCAGATTGAAGCAGGTATTGCCTCTGGTCTAAATTACTTTCAGCGCATGCGCTACATCATTTTGCCCCAGGCACTCGGAGTGACAATTCTCCCCTTGTTAGGACAGTCCATCGTCCTGGTTAAGGACTCATCTTTGCTCTCACTCATTTCGATTATGGAGCTGACCCGGGCGGGTCAGATGTTAACCTCCGAGCGTTTCATGCCGGCCGAAGGTTTCCTGACCACAGCGGCCTTTTATCTTATTATCTATTATATCCTCAAGGGTTTCTCCAGTTGGGTTCAGAAGAGGCTGATCTTCCGGGAAGCTTATTGAGCTTAAGAGGAATAAAATATGTGGGGTTTCTATTTTAATGAACTGATGCGCAGCCTGCCGATTTTCCTCAAGGGTCTATGGATGACCGTGTCTGTTTCCGGCCTGAGTCTTATTGCTGGGACCATAATAGGCTTTTTTTGGGGGATCATTAGGAGCGGTAAGGGCAGAATCCTACGCCGGTTGATTGGCGCGTGGGTGGACCTTATTCGCGGTACGCCGTTTTTAGTCCAGATTTTTGTTATCTTCTTTATCTTCCCGGAGGCGGGAATCCAGTTGGAGGCATTCCCGGCCGCGGTTATTGCCCTGACGAATCTTGCGGCCTGTTTCATTTGTGAGATAGTTGTGGGCGGTATCCAGGCTGTTCCGTCCGGACAGAGAGAGGCTGCGACGGCGTCAGGCCTTTCTGCCTATCACAGACTTAGATACGTAACCCTTCCCCAGGCCATGCGTACCATTTTGCCTCCTCTGGTCGGACAGTATGTCTTGATCATCAAGGATTCGTCCATTGTTTCTGTTATCGGTGTAATTGATGTCACCCGTGCAGGCTGGTTGACAGTTCAGCGCATCCCGGAAGGTATCATGGTATTTGGCCTGGTTGGCATATTGTATTTCATCATCTGTTATCCTTTGATCCACTTGTCAAGCAACCTTGAAAAACGGATGACTGTAGTGGCCACCAGGCTCTAATTCAAAATAGAAATCCACGTCCTCCATCCGGGCCTTAGGCTGGCCCTGGATTTTTTCAATAAGATGCGCCACTTATTTTACGGGTACGGACAGGAAGGCCGATCAAAATTCTTGACTTAACGAAGGGGAGTAACAGTATGATAACATTCTCAAATGTCAACAAGTGGTTTGGGGATCTACATGTGTTAAGGGATATCAACTTGAGCGTAGAGGCTGGCGAAGTGCTGGTGGTTTGTGGCCCGAGCGGTTCGGGGAAGAGCACCTTGATTCGCTGCATCAACCGCCTTGAGCAAATTCAGAAGGGCGACCTCATCGTCGATGGCATCAATGTCCATAACAGAAAGACCAATATGACTGAACTGCGGGCTGAGATCGGTTTTATATTCCAGCAATTCAATCTGTATCCCCACATGACGGCCCTGGGAAATGTCACCCTTGCTCCCACCAAGGTACGAAAAATGAAGAAGGATGAAGGCGACAAGCTGGGACGGGAAACACTAAAGAGAGTCGGCCTGGGCGACAAAATTGATTCCTACCCGGCACAGCTCTCAGGTGGGCAGCAGCAGCGTGTGGCTATTGCTCGCGGTCTATGCATGCGCCCCAAGATCATGCTGTTTGACGAACCTACATCTGCCCTGGATCCTGAGATGATAAATGAAGTTCTTGACGTTATGGTCAACCTGGCCAAAGAGGGCATGACCATGATCGTGGTTACCCACGAAATGGGATTTGCCCGTGAAGTGGCAAAGCGCATACTATTTATGGACGAGGGGCAAATAGTAGAGATCGCACCGCCTGAAGAATTTTTCACCAAACCCAAACACAAACGAACCAAGCTTTTCCTGAGCAAGATTTTAACACACTAAGCTTCGCAAGCGGCAGCCTGAATCAAACTATTAACTGCCCTTAAGAGCTCGGAATACAAAATTCGTTAGTGTGACAAAATCAAATACAGGACAATCGGTTGCTTTTCTGATTGCGTCAGAGAAAGGTGGAAGATCTGTACACTCCAATACAAAGGCCCCAATATCCGATGTTTTTTTCATTGAGCATGCAATATCGACAACATCTTTTTCAACCATAGAAATATCTATATCTTCTTCAGGTGCGGAAAAAATTTTATTCCATTCCGTACAGGATTCCAAGCCCTCGATATGCAATGAAATTTCATCGTCTATTCCAACATTTTTAAGATGTCGTTCCGTGAGAGACGATTTTTTTGCAGTAATAACTCCGATTGTTTGAACTTTTTTCAACATCTTTTGTATCAAAGGAATCTGCATCAGGCTGGAGGTGAATACAGGTACCCTGACAGAATCTGCCAGTTCACTCTGAAAGAGAGCATTGAAACCACAACTTGTTGTAATTGCCCTTATACCTTCTTCTTCCATGAGCCGGGCTTCCCTGATCATAGCTCGAAGGGCACTCCGGCAGGGATTTTCTAAGATTGTATGAATATTGGCTCCTTTTACCCGACAATACTTTACAGGGAACTTAAATGTTTTCGGATTTGTACTGTTTCCCGGTAATTCTTCAAGTTGTTCCAAACCGCGTGGACAACCCTCTGACTCCCAGCATAAAATGCCGATTAAAGGAGTTTCATAAAAAACATTTGAACCTGTTAATTTTATATCTTTTGTCATACCGAATATTTTACAAATTTGGATTTTGCCGGTATTAAGGAAATCTTTTTATTACGATATTCTTACTTTCTGCATCTTCCTTCAATTATGAGTTACAAATGAAATAATGTCAAAGGGTTTTAGAATCGTTAAAAATAATATGTGCAAAGGAGGCTTTCTATGATTGAAAACATCACTATTATCGGCGCAGGCAACGGAGGTAAAGCGGCCGCGGCGGACCTGACACTTCAGGGCAAACACGTTCGCCTTTTTGAGTTTCCCGAATACCGGGGCAATGTTGAGGATATCATGAAGACCCGCAGCTTGAAAGCGACCGGTGCGGTTGAGGGGCTGGCTACCCTTGAACTGGTTACATGCAATCTTACTGAGGCATTGGAAGATGCGGATACCATCATGGTCTGCACCCAGGCATTGGCCCACGACCGGGTTGCACATGAACTCGCGCCTTTGATCCGGCCTGAGCATCTTGTCATCCTCAATCCCGGATCAACTGGCGGATCTCTGCATTTTGCCAACATTTTTCGTGAGTTTGGATTAAAGCAACTCCCAACCTTTTTAGAAACATCCACATTGACATACGGCTGCCGCGCAAAGGGATCTACGGTGGACGTGCCGGTCAAAGTCAAACGCGTGCTGTATGGCACACTACCTGCTCCAGATATAGACAGTATTGGCCCAGAGTTAGAGACACTCTATCCGGGACTCTGTCGCGGCGCAAGCGTCCTCGATGCCGGCCTGAACAACGCAAACCCGATAATCCATCCTCCGATTACGATCCTGAATGCCGCACGTATCGAGATAGAGGGTGACAATATGTTCTTCTATCGAGATGGCGTGTCACCGTCCGTGGCCCGCTTGATCAGGAAGCTGGATGAGGAAAGAATGGCCCTTCTCCGTGCCCTGGGCTATCCCGCACAACCGGACCCGGTGACATGTGTGGAACAAGGCTACGCCGCGAGCACGGATTACTATGAATGCTACAGGCATGGCCCCGGATTTCAAGACTTTCGCTGCCCAAACACACTCGATAACCGGTATTTCCACGAAGATATTGGCATGGGACTGGTCATGTTCTGCTCTCTCGGTAAAATGCTTGGCGTTCCAACCCCAACGTGCAGAGGGGTTGTGTATATGGGAGAGATCATTTCCGGTGTTGAGTATTTTGCACAGGCTACGCGAACTTTGGGGTCCCTGGGCATAGGGGATTTAAGCGTGGACGAACTCAAATCGTTCCTTGAAACTGGAGAAATGCCGAGTGGTTAACTATTTCCGGTATTCAATTTTTACATAAGGAGAAACCATCAAACGGCTAAGCGCAAAATATCCGAGTTGAAATGAAATCCGATCACCAACGCGCGGTGGTTGCTGCAACTCCGTGAGGTCGACTACAATATGATCACTGGTTGATTTAACGACCGTCACACCGGGGGAAACGGGAAAGAGCTGCTCTGGTTCAGTATCGAGCTTACCGAGCGAGAGAATGCCAAGCAGTCTGTCGCGTTTTTTAACTTCTATAAGCTCAGCATCCAGGACAAATGTATCATTGTAGAAGCCTTCGATATGGCGCGGCCCAATGGATGATGAGATACCGAGCAGTATCGCCGTGCCTATTCGAAGCTGGTTAACCCCCGCGATGTGTTTGCCAGCAAGTGTTAGGCTGCTGAAAACATTGGTTGATCCGCCTGAAACGGCCGAAAGCCCAACGCCATATTCTTGTTCGACTTCTTTTGCCAGTGCAACAAGGCGCTGCTGTGCTGCGAAATGAAAACTACCTTCGCTTTGGTAACTAAAATATATACCGAGTCCGTCGAGCGTAAGCCCATCCATGGCCAAGACCTCGCGGCACACGCCTTGCATGGCCTCGGGAGCAAAGCCCTCGCGACCTGTATCGAGATCCACCATCAGTATCACCCTGTGGCGTTTGCCCATGCTTACAGCTTCTTGTGACAGGGCATTGAGCACTCCGAGGTCTGAGTTCAGGCTTATATCTGCGAGGCCTATGCATTGGGGAACCTCACTCAGCGCCGGGGATCTAAGAAGGAGCATTGGTTCACGGATGCCGGTATCTCGCATTCGGGCAATATTGTCAAGTCGAGCATCGCCCAGGGTTTTTATCCCACCTGCGATCATGGCACGCGCAACATCAGGCGAACCGCATACGCCCTTGGTTACACCGACCACGTCCAGGCCAAATGGCCGGCAAATGGCAAGAGTCTTGCGGGCATTGTGCGTAATCTTTGCAAGGTCAATAGTCAGGTGTACAGTAGACAATATAGGCAGCTCCTCTCGCATTAAAGAAGCGGTGCAATCTCATTTGCCTTGGGGAATAATCCAAAGATGCCACCAGTGTGCATAAAAACGATCCGGTTTCCGAACCTATTGGGATTATGACTAAGTTCTTGGGTCATTCCGAAGAATGCTTTACCTGTATAAACCGGGTCAAGAAAAATACCCTCGGTACGTGCGACGTCGCGGAGAAGAGCAAGCTCTTCAGGTCGAGACAGTGCATAACCGCGGCCCACATAGCCGTCGATTATTTCAATGTCACGTTCACGGGAGAAGGGGAGGTCGAGTTGATAATTGGCAATTGCGTTCTCGCAAATGTCTCCAATTACTTGCACAAAATAATCCCGATCATCACAGACGTTAATGCTCACAACTTGGGCATTTAGCCCGAGCATGTGGGTACCGAGGATCAACCCGGCGCTTGTCCCCCCTGAACCGGTGGCATTGATAATCGTCGTGGGCCGGTCTGTGTCATCAGGGAGGTTAGCCAGGTTATCCGCCAGCTCCTCTGAAGCACGGATGTATCCCCAGGCACCCAGAGCGTTCGAGGCGCCTTCAGGAATGACATAAGGCTTTCGACCCAATTTCAAAAGAGCCGCTTTCTCACGTTCAAAGATCTCATCGCGTCTTTTGTATTCTCCGGGAGTGATCCAGACAATTTCACTGCCAACTAAGCGATCCAGCAGGATGTTTCCTTCGAGGTGCGGTGGATTTGATGGATCTGAGGTCCGCAAGATCAATCTGCAGCGAAGTCCAAGCATGGCGGCTGCGATGGCCGTTGCCCGGGCATGGTTTGATTGTGCGCCACCGCAGGTAAGTATTGTGTCAGCACCTTCGTTACGGGCATCGGCAAGCACAAACTCCAATTTCCTGATCTTGTTACCCGAGAGGCCTGCACCAGTCAAATCGTCTCGCTTAATATATAACTCAACCCCCAACTTTTTACCGATACGGTTGAGTGGTTTAAGGGGTGTAGGGGTGTTAGCCAAATCGAGACGTGGTGGATAAGGGATTTTTTGTGGCGTGGTACTCATAGTATATTCTCCAAATGGTAATCGTTCACAGGTTCAGCGTTTCCCACTGAAAACGGTATTCAGGGTTACCTTTCTTTCGTTGACCTTCACTAACAACAAACCTTGAACCTCTGAACCCTGAACCAGTGAACGGTTACTCCAAATGAGTGTGTCAAAATTGTAATATCGGATTAATGAAATCATACAGGAAAATGCACTAATAATAAAGAAAGAAACAGTAGCTTTTTAGGAAAAGGAGGTATAATTGTGATTATCGGGATACCGAAAGAAATCAAGAAAAATGAATATAGGGTTCCCATAACACCGCCCGGTGTTGAGGCCCTTGTCTCCAAAGTGCATGAGGTTGTTATCGAAACGAATCCTGGCAGCGGAAGTGGAATTTCAGACGAAGCTTACAAGGAAGCGGGCGGGAACACCGTTGCTGGCCTAAATGATGTCTATGAAAGGGGCGAAATGATCCTCAAGGTAAAGGAGATTTTTCCTGCAGAATACGATCTATTGCGAGAATGTCAGATCATTTTCACCTAACTTCATTCGGCAAATAATCCTGAAGAGACTCAAGCCCTCCTGGACAAAAAGGTGGTTGCTATTGTTTATGAGGATATCGAGACAGATGACGGTGAAACGACACTACGCACCCCTATGAGTGAAATTACCGGAGAAGTGGGTTTACTCATGGGGGCCTATCATATGTTTACCATCAATGGAGGCAGTGGTCTTTTAATCGGAGGCGCAGTCGGTGTTGAACCTGCGAGGGTGGCTATCCTGGGCGCAGGCCGAGTGGCCTTAGGAGCGGCACGATATGCGCTGGGTTTAGGGGCTGATGTAACCATTCTGGATTTGGAGCGCTTAAGGGTAGTTCGACAAAAAATCTTTCCTGGAGCTAAGACATTATTTCTAAATAGCCATAATGTCCGGAGCCTCTTACCGAATGTGGATATGTTAATCAATGCGGTTAAATGGCCCCCTCGGGCGGATCACCATATTGTTACAAGAGTTATGCTCAATATTATGAAAAA
>Ga0233413_10001517_pt1 | contig 10086 bp, 10 predicted proteins | sample Na_anoxic_6_MG_FD_189019 | JGI IMG/M metagenome (GOLD analysis project Ga0233413, IMG submission 189019) | Seawater microbial communities from Saanich Inlet, British Columbia, Canada - Na_anoxic_6_MG | ecosystem: Environmental > Aquatic > Marine > Inlet | place: Canada: British Columbia... | reverse complement strand
TTTTGCGACCTTTGCAGAAGGAAGCAGAGAAAAAAGAAAAGCAGATCATGGAGCTTGAGAAGCTTGTAGATGAACGGAATCATCTGTTGATTGAAGCATCTCAAACAGAAAAGTCTATGGAGATTTCTAAATTATCCAAAGAGATTTCCGAGAGCCAAAAACAGATTGAAAAGCTGTTTGAAGAGCTGGAACAAGTCTCCGCTGAGATTGTAGAGAAGAGCGCTTCTTTTGATTCTCAGTTAAAAGAATTCGAGTGAAATTGCACATAGTGCTTTGGAGTGCGGCGATGCATTCGCCGCACTCCAAAGCGCTACGCGCAAATCCTTTCGGAAAAAGACACGACATGCAGATATCCTAACAGAATTACTACACTTTGAAAAATTTTAAAAAAATGTGAAACTTGTTTGTATAGAGTGTTTTACACCTCTTGTTCTAAAAGATAGAAATATCTGTTGCGTAGAACAGAACGTATTGCTAAGATCAAATGAATTATTTTATAATGTGTGGAATATGATCGAGGCATATCTCTCGGCCTGCTGTTGTGTGATAGCGAGATCACTTTTGAATGTGTTTGACAGGAAGGTGATGCGGAGTGAGAACAATGATTTTTTAATTTCCGTTTTTTTGAATGCGTTATTTCCATTCACTGTTGCACTTATGATGGGAGTATTATTTGGACGAGAAGGGAGTTATACATTAAGTTTATTGACCAAGCCCGGGGTGATTTTAAGTGCTTTAGGTTCACATTTTGCTGCGTATAGTTTTTTTCTTGCATTTCGTGTGATGCAGGTTCGGACATTGGCAATTTCGTCCAAGTTGGCTGATTTGATTATTCCGTTGGCGACTTATTGTTTAACGTTGAAATTCAATATAGTGGACTATCTTTTTTCGAATTTGACTGTCTGTATTTTTCTTCCGATTCTATTCATGGCAGTACGTAGTGGAGGTGATTTTTTGCCCCGTTACGTATTTTACATCATTTATTCTCTGGTCTTCCAGTCCATTGTAAATACGTATTATGAGATGCATCAATATGCTGACGATTGGCCAAAATTTTTGTCATTAATGACAGGGATATTATTTTGGAGAACCGTTTACATCACTTTACCCGTTCTTTTACGAGTATTTCAAAAGTGGAATCAAATTGGAGAGAGAGTGGCAAAGAGAGAAGTGCTTTATTTTTCTTTATTTTTTAGAGCGATCTTAGCTTTTTTTGCTCAAGCAACATTTTTTTATAGTATTACACGAGTTTCAAATGCTGTTGCTTGGCCGGTATTGAATGCGACTCCTTTGGCTGCCTGTTTTATGGCGCATTTGTTTTTGGAGGAGAAGGTAGGAAAAACTGAGATTCGCGTGTTATTTGCGTTTATTATTTTATCATTTATTTATGTGTATTACTATTGGGGGATTTCATGAATCTTACACCTCATCCGTTAGAGATTTTTTATCATGCAAGAAATGGAAAGCCGGGATGTTTATTTTGTGAACCTATTGAAGGTATGGTTCTTGAGGAAACTCAAAATTTCAGAGTTCTAATTGACACATTTCCGATTACCTCGGGTCATGTGATGATTAGTTCCAAAGCTCATTATGGTTCAGCTGGGGAAGTGCCCTTGGAGTTGTTTGATGAACTTTGTGAACTAAAGCGTAGGGTAAAAAAAGAGTTGGCGTCGCTATATGGTCATACAATTTGTTATGAGCATGGTCCCGGTGGATGCTGTTCCTCTTCCGATCCAGATGCAATACAGTGTGAACATTTCCATTTCCATTGTTTACCGTTAAATCTATCGATTGCTCCGGAATTAATGAAGAGATTCGAGAAAATCGAGTTGAATGATTATCGGGAGATTATTCCCTATTTTTTCGAACATGGAAATTATCTTTACTGTGAAGACCCTTCAGGAAAAATGATGTTTTTCCCTGCGGAGGATGAAATAATAGAGCCGCATCTGCTACGGACTTTGATCTCTCGTGCTTTAGGTTCTCCTGATCTTTCTGATTGGGAGTCGTATGAGGATCCGGGTCTCTTTTTGAAGAGCTATGAGTTAGTGACAAATTTGATGGATTTTTCCGATTCTGAGGTTGTGTGTGACTTACTTGGATAATGCTTCTACATCGTTTCCAAAGCCTCCTGAGGTTTTAGAGTCAATTACAAAGTATCTGACGGAATTCGGTGTCAGTCCGGGAAGGGGAGAATATCATCTTGCCGAGCAAGCAGAGGATCTTGTGGAGGATACTCGGGGAGAAATTGCAAATCTTATCGGTTCAGAAAAGCTCAGTCGGGTGATATTTACATATAACGCAACCCATTCTTTGAATCTTGTAATTAAAGGGGTCTTGCGTAAAGGTGACCATGCCCTAGCTTGCTCGTTTTCACATAACTCGATCATCAGGCCTCTGGAAAAAATGAAGAGCGAAGGTTTGATTGACTACGATATCTATTCGATTGATCCCTTCGGTAATATGGATCTCAATGCTTTTGAATCTTCCATTACGGATCGAACCCGTCTTGTGATTGCGAATCATGTTTCGAATGTACTGGGAACAGAGGCTCCGATCCGAGAAATAGCGGAAATTTGTAAGAAAAAAGGGGTTCTTTTCCTGCTGGATTGTACTCAATCGCTGGTGTATATTCCGATTGATGTGAATCGGATACCGATTGATTTTCTGGCGGGTACCGGACACAAGTCTCTTTTGGGGCCTTCAGGAGTGGGATTTCTTTATGTGAAGAACCCAAAAACAATCAATACGAGTATTGAAGGAGGAAGTGGGGGGAATATTTCTTTGAGCCCGATGCATCCAAATCGTATGCCTTTTAAGTTAGAGGCTGGAACTCTTCATACAACGGCGATTGCAGGGCTGAATGGAGGGTTGAAGTATTTAAATCGAGTGGGAATTGATGTTGTTGCGAAGAAATCCTTGGACCTTTTGCATTATACCTGGGAAGGGCTTAGAGAATTGGATGATGTCATTCTTTATGGTCCGGATATATTTCAGAAAAGAGTGCCAATTCTTTCATTTAACATCTCTCGAGCTCTTCCTTGTGAAGTAGCTCATATCTATGATAAGCAGTTTGGAATTTGTTTGCGATCGGGGACACATTGTGCTCCATTAGTTCACAAAATGATGGGAACTCAGCCAACGGGGACCTTGCGATTGAGTTTGAGTCATTTTAATACGTATGAGGAGATCGATCTCTTCCTCGAAGCAACCAAGCAAATATTAAAGGAGAAACAATATGCCAAAACTTGTGCGTGATCGAATACCTGAACTGATTTTGGGAACAGGTAAAACTGTGTATTTTCATGTAGCATCGGAAAAAGAATTTTCCAAGATGCTTTGTGAAAAATTGCAAGAAGAAGTCAGTGAATTTCTTGAGTCGAAAGAAACAGAAGAAATCGTGGATATTCTTGAAGTTATCTATGCAATTTGCAAAACCAAAGGTGTGTCATTAAGTGAATTGGAAAATCATAGAATACAAAAAGGGAAAGATCGAGGGGTGTTTCAAAACAAATATATCTTGGAAGAGGTTGAATGAGATTTCAGTGGAAATACCTTCTATTTTTCTGCATTTTTTGTTCTTCCTTATTTGGCCGATCTCATTTTTTGCTAATTGGATCTCCGGGGTCAGGTAAAGGGACTTTTACCCAGTATTTAATGAAGCATGGAGAGTACGAGCATCTTTGTGTTGGAGACATTCTGCGGGAAGAGATCAAAAAAGAAACGGAAATCGGTCAAAAGATTCGAGATTGTGTAGCGTCCGGGCTGTTGGTGCCGGACGAAATTACATTTCAATTGTTTCGCAAACGTTTTGTAGATGTTCTGAGTAGTCAGTCTAGTATTATAGTAGATGGCATGGTACAATCGCCTGCCAATGTTCAGTTTTTTGATCATTTATTAGAAGAATTTAATTTAGAAGATGAATTTAATTATGTCTATTTTTCTATTTCAAGATCCCTTGCACGTGAAAGAATTCTTTCTCGGATGATCTGTGAAAAATGTGGAGCGATTTCGAATAGGGAATTACAGCTACGCCGGAACTGTCTTTGTGGTGGGATGTTTCAGAGTAGGCTTGATGATTGTCAGGAGAGTGTTGATCGCAGGATAGGTCGATTTTTTGAACGGGTGTTACCTCTTGTGGATTGTTATAGAAATAGAGAGGGATTTTACCGGTTTGATAGTCGAAAAGAGTTAGATGAAAAAATTGCAGATTATAAATCTGTATTTACAGGGCTTAGAAACTGATGGATTTTGATAAACTTAAGACTTTTTACTATGTAGTTCGGAAGGACAGTGTAACGGAAGCGGCAAATGAGTTGAAACTTGGAAAATCTTCCATTAGCCGCCAAATCACCCTTCTAGAAGAGCAGCTGAATTGCCAGCTTTTTAACAGACAGAGTAATAAACTTGTGTTGACTCCTTCCGGTGAACTGTTATTTGAACGGGCAAAAACTTTATTAAATGAGGTGGAAGCTCTTCAAACTAGTTTGAATGCTGATCAGGAAGATTTAGTTGGAAATTTTAGAGTGACATCGACACATGCTTTGATCTCCACCTGGTTGTCTTTGTTCTTGCATCAATTTCTGGAGCAGCATCCTTTGTTGCAAATGGATCTTATCGCCACAAATCAAAAGCTGGATCTTTCTTTTAGAGAGGCAGAAGTTGCCATCCGTCCTTTTGTAGCGAATGCCGAAGGAATGGTTCAGAATTTTCTTCTCAGATGGAATCTTAATCTATTTGCCTCTAAATCTTATCTGGATCAATTCGGAGTTCCGAAAAGTGTAGATGATCTGGGTGATCATCGGATGATTGTCTATGTGGATTCGACAGCTCTTTACCCTGAGTCTTACACTCATTGGCCTTTATATATGAAAACAAAGTTTGGACGGGAACGCAAGCCCTATATTACAACGAATTCATTGCAAGGGATGTATCAATTGGTTAGGAATGGAATGGGGATCGGGGCCTTTTCTACTGGATCGCCTCTTCTTAGTGAAGGAGAGCTTATTCCGGTGTTAGCGGATGAGATGGCCATGGATATCGATATCTATTATATCTATCCGGAACAGTATAGCGGCGTGAAAAAAGTTCTCGTATTTGAAGAGTTTATCAAGAATCAGATTAACAAAGAGCAAAAGTGAACCTATGGAAGATGGAGAGAGAAGAAAACAGGAGAAACTGACTTCGGAGTATTACAATGTTCACTCCGATGAATATGTTGAGAGAACAGTGAACATCGAGATGAATCCTCTATATGAAAAATTTTGTCCTTTATTGCCGAACGGCTCGTCGATTTTGGATGCCGGATGTGGATCCGGCAGGGATAGTCGTTATTTCATTGATCAAGGTTATCGGGTGCAATCTTTTGATGCTTCGGAAGAGATGGTGCGGATTTCGTCTGAATTTACAGGACAGAAAACAAGGTGTTTACAGTTTAAGGAAATGGATTATTCCGAAGAATTTGATGGAATCTGGAGCTCTGCCTGTTTGTTGCATGTTCCTGATGAAGATCTGGAACTTGTCTTTGGAAAATTTCTAGCTGCTTTGAAGTCGAATGCCTATTGGCTCATGACTTTTAAGAAGGGAAAGGACGAGGGTGTTGAAGGGGGGCGATACTTCAATTATCATACCGAACAGTCTCTTCGAAAATTAATCGAAAAATTTCCTGATCTTCAAGTGATCGACTTTTCGGAAGAGGATTCTTTTGATATGGGTCGAGATCTGACTTGGATTCAGGTGGTTCTGCGAAAAAATCCTCGTTAGTAGTGCTTCGGAATCTTAAGTAACAGAGGTTATTTCGCGCTTATTGCGAAAGGATTTGCCCGAAGGGCTTTGGAGTGAGGCGATGAATTCGCCGCACTCCAAAGCGCTACGCGCAAGTCCCTTAGTATCAATCTTGTCTTGTGAAAATTTATTTAACAAAAGCTCCAAGTGGAACTTTTGCAATTACCTCTTACTTGAGACATTAATACCCGATATTTGGTAGTTTAAAAATATATAGAAGGTGTTTTTAAAAGTGTCTCAGATTGAGAAGTTTATATTTTTATATGAGAGTGGGGCTGTTGTCGAAGCTCTTCGAGGGCTTTATCATCCCGCTGAATTGTGCTTTGATGAAATACAGTCGAATTCCTATGAAGCTGCAGTTTTGAATTTTGCGGATTCCTTAGTGTATGGCAATCCGATAGCGATTGAACATACAAATTTGTATTTACAGTCTCTTTCACAGGATCGGATTGGGCTTCTCAGTAAATTGAATCTGGATTATATCCAGATTGATTTATCGGGCAAAGGCGGCAAAACTTTAGGAGCGGAATATGAAAACTGGAAACATACCGCTTTGAATCTTATGTATCGCATGGAGAGGGAAAGGATTCCTCTTGATGAAGAAAATCAGAGAGCTCTCTCACAAACAATCCCCGCTTATTTCCAAGATACATTTGCAGAGCAATTGAATCATTCTCAGAACATTATTACCTACTCACTTCGGCTTCCGGATCTCTATCAAAGAATTCTGTCGATGAGCTATCACTCTTTTCGCCCATTCTATCCGTTATCTTATCCATCACATAATTTTGTTATTGAATCGAGAGAAAAGATTCCTGTGATCTTCATGGATCCTCATGCTTTGGATTGGAGCTCTGTTCTGGAATCTTTTGAGTCAAAACCTGCTCTTTTCCTGTTTTGGGATTATGCAATATTTCAGCACTGCCTTCAGTTTCCTGAGGTTTTGCAATCTGTGATGGATCCTGTGCATCGCATCCTTATCTTGAATCTCTATCCATTGGAACAACTTGATCTACAGTCTGAAACAATCTGACTACAAGAGTCTCTCGAGCCTGTTTTATTAACAAAGCAGAAGCGTATTCACGACTCGGCAGAGGAAATTCTATCCTTGATTTCAAGTTTGCCTGAGAGTGCCGATGAGCTGTATCGAAAAGGAAAGGCTCTCAATTTTAACCTTCATTTGGATCGTTTGGGGAAAAGTCGATTTCTATTTATGGACAAAAAATATCAAAAGCTTCAATGGGCAGATTCGTATCGCGATTGCACACAACAAATGATTCCATTGTCACCTTATGATGGGATAGGAGAAATCCTGGCAAAAGAGAATCCAATTGGTGAGAGAAGAGTTGCTTCAAAAGAAGGAACGTTGCGATTGGCACATGTAACAGCACAAATTGTAGATGGCGGACATGCTCCGAGCCGAATTGTATCTCACTTGTTGGAAAATCATGATCAAAATCAGTTTGTACCTTCGGTTTGGATAAATGAAGAGGGGGTGCATCGGCCAATGGAATATCCTGTGAGCATTTTTAGTTCCGGACGTAGTGACGTTCGAGCTCCGAATCGACTTCGGGAATTTTCTGAATGGGGTGTGGATGTGCAGATTGATGATGCAAAGCTGGATCCTCTGGCGACAGCGAGGAGGCTAGCGGAAGAGTTGCGGTCACATAATGTGGATATTGCAGTATTTCATGGGTGGAATCACATCCATATTTTGGCTGCACATCTGTGTGATGTTCCTCTGCGGGTGTTTTTTGATCATGGGGGAATTTCTCCATTTCCTGTTTTTGATTTTTATGTGTTGAGTACGTCGGACAGTCAGGATTTGGTCGGTAAAGCTCCTTCTGTTGTTTTGCCTTTTCCGGTGAGTTCTCATCTGACCTGGGAAGAAGAATTGATTCCGAAGAAAGCGTTCCAGGTACCGGACGATGCACTGTTGATGACAACCATTTCGAATCATTTAGAAAATCGAGTGTCGGATGAAATGATCGGGGCGATTGCAGAGATTTGCAAACGGTGTCCGAAAGCTTATTATGTTCCCATGGGTTGGGTTGAGCATCCTCATCGCTTTTTGGAACGGTTTGAGCAGTTTGGAATTAAGGATCGAGTTTATTTAGCTGGTGTAATGGCAAAACCAAGCCATGTGGCGCGCTCGATGGATCTATATTTGAATGAGTTTCCGTTCGGAAGCGGTTTAGGAATCTTGGATGCAATGGCTTCGGGAATGCCTGTGGTGAGCATGTACAAAGAGGAAGGGCCCACGCAAGGCCGATATGGCGGGATCTATATGGGAAAAGATAGGGCGGTCACCTCTTGCAAGGTGGAAGATTATATCGATCTTGCAGTGCAATTGCTTACTGATCAGAAGATGTACCGAGAGTGGTCTGAGGTCGCCAAAGAAAGGTATTTGAAGCATGCCGATGTGAAAGGGTATGTCCGCTCTTTTGAAGAGGCAATCAGAGGCGCACTTACATTGATATGTGGAAATTGATCAATTGGTGTTTGACAGTGCGTTCGACTCTAACTTCTAAACTAAAGCTGTGCTGCAATTTTAGCTAAAGCCATTGATAAAATATAATTTTCCTCTTGATCAATCTGTCTAACAACAGTAAGTGCTTGCTCTAGGTTCCGCTCGGCCAGCACTGCTGCGATTTTAGCTAAGGCCTCATCTTTGTAAAGTTCCAGACCACTTGCAAACTCAAGCGCCCTGTCAAGATCATGCCGTGCAAGCCCTGCTGCCACATCAATAGATGCTTTTTTGCTGTATGGAGTAAGAGTATATACATCATTAAAATTAAGCTCGCTTACTCCATCATGCTCTGCCACTACCGCTAGTACTTTAGCCAAAGCCTTAGCTTTATAGGTATTTTCATGGATTTCTCCCACAGTCTTAACAGCATTTACCGAATCCCATTCTGCCTGCTTTACTGCTAGTTGAGCTAAAACGACTCTGCGGCACTTATCGTTCGAAATCTCACCTATTTTAAGATGTGCCTCTTCTATCCTTTGCGGTTCCCTTCTCGCCAATACAGTTGAAATGGCAGCGGAGACGATTGCGAGATCATCATTATATGGAAAATCCTGTGCAAATCTCCGTTTTACTTTTTCTTTAATTCTAGCTAATACATCTTCTCGTTGAGAAGGAAATTGCTGTGTCATTCGCTCGCAATAATCATCACAGGCGATTATTCTTCCTGCATCAAGACTCCCTTTTGCCTTATCTAACGCCTCCCCCGGATTTGCCTCTGCTAGTGCAGATGCTGCGAGAAATAGGGCTTTTACGCGATATTCAATATAAACGCTATCACTTGTCCCTTTGCATGCCGTAACAAGCGCTCCTGCAGGGTCCCGCTCCGCCTGCACTGCCACAATCCTAGTATATCCTTTATTCTTAATACGCTCAGAAGAACCGAAATTGCTGACTGTTTTAATCGCTTCTGCCGGGTCCAGCTTCGCCTGTACGGCAGCCACATAGGGTAGCATTCCGCAATCGGGATGTTTTCTTACAAGATCAAGCGCCTCTTCCAACTTATCTGCACTCCCTTCCGGATCATGCTCCGCCTGAACCGCAGCTATGTAAGCTTGAGCCTTTGGAAGCTTTTTGGACTGTATTTTTGCGTGAACAGCTTGAAATGATAGGGGGTTCTGATGCTGCTCCTCTCCGTTATCATCTTGGTCGATTGGGAGTATGTCAGCTAGGGGGTCGGAGCCGGCTCCTCTTATTGCTGTTTCAGATGCTTCTGCCAGTAATAGTTTCTTCATCAGAGGGTGACTGCTCTTAATGCTACCGCAAAAAAAGGGGTTAACCTCTCTTGCGCGGGCAATCTCTTTTCCCGATAGATTTATCAGTATTAAGGGAAGGGCGAAATTAGATTTGAATACCGTTTCTACTACAGTACTTCCTTCTCTGTCAGAGTGTCGGTCTTGGGAATGATGTGATCTGCTATCATTTACATTCATTTTGGGTCCTTATTGTTTCGTTATACCCAATCAACCTCAAGAATCGGATTTTTGGCTTTGAGAAACTCCCGTGGATGGGCGATCGTAAGTGACCCAATATTAGTCAAATATGGGGTCACTTACGATCGCCCATCCACGAGAATTTCTCTTTGCCAAAAAACGATTCTTGAGGTTGATTGGGTATAATGTTATTCCAAATTGTGTGAATAAGGAAAGGAATATTAGGCTAGTCCGGTGCTGTTTCAGGGTAAGCGTCAAACTAACCCGTATTGACATCGCGTCCCAAAAATCACCTCAGAGGCACAGAAAAGTTAGACATGCCTCATCTTTATTTTACAGGAT
>Ga0233413_10001515_pt1 | contig 10103 bp, 7 predicted proteins | sample Na_anoxic_6_MG_FD_189019 | JGI IMG/M metagenome (GOLD analysis project Ga0233413, IMG submission 189019) | Seawater microbial communities from Saanich Inlet, British Columbia, Canada - Na_anoxic_6_MG | ecosystem: Environmental > Aquatic > Marine > Inlet | place: Canada: British Columbia... | reverse complement strand
ATAGTACACCGCAATCAGATAGTTGGCCATATTGTTGGTTAGAAAACCAATATAACCAACGATATGCCCGGAAACTTGGTTATATAGTTGGTTCATTTTTGATCAATGGTTATGTTTATATAACCATTACATACTTATACTAGCGTCGATCAATGGGTATATGTGCATAACCATATGTTTCTTGTTGGTTGTATTATTATGCCTATTATTCCGGAATTATAACCACTGCCGAACCAAATATCTATGGTTATATGTATATAACCGAAATTATCTGCGATATATTATAACAACAATATAACCAACTCTATTGGACATGTATATATGACCATCGGTGGTTATATATACATACCCGTCTACTATAACCAAACACACAACCAAATAACAAAAACTTAACCAACTATATAACCAAAAATCTCGAATTAAACGACAGATAATATATCCAACTATATAACCAACACTTTGTACTTCAACGACAAATAATATATCCAAACATATAACCAACACTTTATAATTCGGAAAGATTTTATATACCCAACAATATAACAAAAACTATTGTTGGAAAGATTTTATTTACCCAACAATATAACCAACACAATCGAAACAACAAAAACGGGTTAATTAAACCAACAATATAACCAACATAAATATTGGTCATTATTTGTGGTTATATGGTTGGTTAACCACTAATAGCTTTTCGAAGATAATCTGAAAAAGAGGAAATTTTGGATTGCAATATTGCTATTGCTGTTGCTGTTAATTGTATATTATTGTTTTTCACAGTATAACATTGCAGATTGCACAGTTCGTTGGCCCTGGTCCTTTCCAAGTGGGTCGTTTGCGGGGCATGTAAGATATGTTGGTTTCCATTTTATAATCCTCAATGCTCTGATCACACTCACTGCACTTGTGGCCATTTTTGTCGTATGTAACCTTGCAATCTGCACATACACCATCAACACATTTTGTTCCTGATTCAAAAGCATCCTTACAATGCCATACAACAAACGACCTTTTCCCACGACCCCTACCATATTGATCAACGAAACTCTCTCCACTTCTCGACCCATACTCCTCACCCCTCCTCTTTTTACTCTTGTTTTTCTATGAAATAAGAGAAGCAGGGGAATTGTTTGAAATTATGATTGTGCATATCCTCACCAGTATTCATCTAGCACATTACTCACCATCGTTTGCTTCTGATGCAATTGTCTCACTTTATCTGCAAGTTTATTTGACCCATAAAATACAGTATCGTATTGAGCTGGTGACATTTCTTGCACAATATTCAACGTGGCAACTGACCCCTCATAATTCTCCATGTACATCATGATCATATCATCAAAATAAATTGCCTTATCTGTTCCTGAAATCCTTTCCAGAGCTACCCAGTGCTGTTTACGAAGGTGGAATATTTTCCCATCAGCCCCATCCACATACTTCTTCAAAACACCAAGCACCTTTTCTGATTCTTCATGTCTAATCCCAAGATTTATGGCTTCCGTACATGCTTCTTTGCTTACATTGAACAATGCTCTGAAATGACATCTATACATACCTATTATTTCCTTATGATAACTGCGTCCTGATTCAACATACATCTCAGGAGGTGATGTATTCTTTTTCTCAAGCTGCTGGAAAGCATGTCTCTGACATTCCTGCATCTTGTGAATATGATCAGAAGCCTCTTTCTGCCTTTTAGTTAACCGATGCCTCGTACTTTTACGTTGATCCTGAACCGATGGTATGGTACCTGATTGTTCAGCAGGAGACAAGGGGGCTGCTGGTGCTGGTGATGGTACTGTTTCTTTTGTTGAAGGCGGAACTGCTGGTGTGGGAACAATTGGTGATACCTTTGGAGGGCCTGTTAGAGCTTGGGTATTTCCCAACGGAGGAACTGGTGATTGTATAGGATCTACTGTCTGAGTAGGAGGAAGAATTTGCTGTGGTGGAGGTACTTGACAATGAATCGGCCCCAGCAAAGGCAGTTGAATTGGGTGTTGTTCTAATGGAACTGGGGACTGAGTTCCATTGGCCCATTGTGTTAGTAATCCATCCTCACCTTCCAAACCCATCTGTTCTTCCTCACCTTCCAAACCCATCTGTTCTTCAATATTCTCAAAGTTAAGTAGGTTCTCAATATCAGCTTGGTAAAAAGGATCTCCTCCGATCCTCTCCTTTTGGCCCATGGACATAATTGGGACAGCCGGGACAAAGGAACTCCCCATTAATTTCACCCTCTCTGCTTCCAGCTGCTCGCAAATTTGTGATGGTGTACACCCACTAGCCAGTGCCCGTTGCATTGCACAATGGATATCACCGGCCAAAACACTCGCCACACTAACAACCGAGTCGAAATGCCTCACCAACATACGGTATCCTCCATTCCTAGTCATCATGGACTTTGTACTCTCCTCGAGGTAACCAGAAATGTCATGATCCGTCCATCGTTCTTTTTCTTTGCACTCTGGGAGGCTGCCGTCTCGTGACCTATACATGGTATGCTCAAGAACAAATTTCCATTCTTTCTTCTGTTTCCTCCTGAACATTTGATGTGCACTCTGAGTCGCATACTTCTTGAAGTACTTCAAAAGACTGTGAAGCCGGGTGTTACCAGTGACCTGCTCAGAGAGAACAACGTTCGCCCCCCTGCTCTTTAGGTAATCTTGTAATCCATTCTTCAACCACTGGTTGTTGCCTTCAAGACAAGGAACATACATAATCCTGTATGCGAACGCTATCAATTTGGTGATCTGATTTTGAGCTAGTAGAGGTGGAGCCACATGATTGAACAGAAGATCAAACGCCAAGTTTATTGTACTAGCCTCTGGCCCTTTTGCCTTCCCCTTACACATGTAGCCTTCAGCCGCAGCCATTCTTCCAATCTCATAACCGTACATCAACTTTCCTGTGTCCTTGAATTTCTGGTCACCCAGCATCATCACACAATCCTTCCATTTGGCAACATTTCCTTCTGTTGCAGTTCTCATATTGGCTGGGACGCAAAGAATCCCATTTTCGTCTCTCTGCTTTCTGTCAAAAAATGGGAAATAGGAGTATGTTTTGTAGAACCATTCCGAGGGTAGGTTGTCCAGGATGTTGGGGAAGAAGTCAGAGGGCAGTATGGCGTTGCCATTGTTGTCTGTCTCTACATCAGTGTAGTTAGGTAGTTTACCAACTTCCACCATTGCCGGCGTCCTGATTGCCGGTGTCCTACTGCAACTAAGGAATGCACCCGACTCTGCCTGGAAATCTGTCTCCACCTTTTTCTTCCGGTGTCGTCTATTATACCTTGAGACTGCTTAAGATTTCCCTTGCGCTGCTGTTCCACCCCCATCCCCGTCTGACCAATCATCTCCCCCGCCCGCAGAACGCCACCCATCCCTATCTGACCAACCGCAACTTGTTGAAGCAGCTGTTGTTGCTGCATCCCCCCCGTGACTTGTGGAAGCGGCTGTTGTTGATGTGGTTGTGCCTGCACAATCATCTCCCCCGCCTGCCGAACGCTCACCATCCCCGCCTGACCAACCGCAACTTGTTGAAGCAGCTGTTGTTGCTGCGGAGGACCAAACCCCACTGTCTGATCACCCAAAACATGGGGAAACTGCTGTTGTTGTTGCTGCACACTAGTTTGCGTTGCCGAAACATGGACACTCCCAGCCGAAACATGTGCTCCACGATGAAGAGTCTGTAAAATCACCTCCCCCGTCTGTCCATCCCAAACGTGGGCAGGGTGCTGTTGATTTTGCTGCACCAAAGCCAGGGCATGATGTGCTGCTGCATTCACTTGGAGACATGGCCGTTTTTCCAGTTGTGCCGTTGTGTTTGTCTGCATGGTGTGTAGGAAGACTTGATAGTTCAATATAGCAATGGCAACGATGGTTATATCGTTGTTGGAACATTATTATTGCCAAAATAGCAACGAAAAATGGTTAGTGTGCTTGTTGGTTATATCTATGTTGATCTCTTGTCAGTGATTGGTTATATTGATTGATGTCTCAGAATGGGGTTATATTAACCAAACCATCATAGACAATGGTCGTATTCACCAATCCAACTCAATCGTTAGTCATTCATTGGTTATATTGATTGATGTCTCAAAATGTGGTTATATTCACCAAACCAACATGGACAGTGGTCATATCCACCAATCCAACTTATCCGTATGAGATGGATTCTCTCTCTTATGCGTAGGAATGGGTACAACATCACGTAGAAAATTGCCCAAAACATGATATCAAAATTGAACACAGGAATACATACCCATCTTTTATTGGTGGCAAATATTCAATTCCTGCACCTGAATTACACTTCCCACCATTGGGAATCAACAACAATGTCTTAGATGTCGAGTAAAACCAAACATATAACCAAAGGTTTAGGGCGATGGACAGTTGAGAGCCATGCTGTGCAGCCACACAAGCTTGATTGGCTGATCATTTAGGATAATCCAGTCAATACGAGTGTAATCATTCATGATGTAAAAGAGGTATGATAGTGTTCATTGGTTATATTTACGATACCATTAATTATATTGATGTGGGCAACACTACTGGTATATTGATATAACCAACTCTCAGCCAAGGTGATGGACCAGTTACCTTGTTCCGAATGCGGTTACAATATCAACAGTGGGACATATCGTAAATCATCTCAAAATGGACACTTCTCCATCTTTGAATGCTCTAAGTGCTCTGCAAAATACTATCAGTGTCAATACTGCTCCGTTCGACGACATTGCAAATCAAACTATCATGATTTTCGGTCGATCAATGATCATGTTCATATGCACCATCCTAAAATGGTTGCTCGTACCCCCCCTGATAGTCACAGTAAAAACGATGCCATACCAGCCAATGATGCAGCCAATGATGACACGATCCAGTCAGATACTGATCATTTGTGCTGTGACAAAGAATCAGACACCACCACCGACAACAATGGACTGGTGAACGATGGGATGGAGACAGAGACAGATTATTTGGGTTGTAATGACAAATCAGATGAAGTCATGGTTGATCACTTACTCGATATGATGTCTGAAAATGAAAGTTGGGTCAACAAATACGATTCCAATGAATACACACCCCCACCGCAGGGTACAAAGTTTATTGAACTCGAATCATTCAAGGCTTTTAGCAATGAAAAATCAAATGTATATTTTTGGCAAGACTATATTTGCAGCCAAGAAGATGAGATATGTGGAGGTTTTCGCGGTATTGTCTGGAGGTCCATGTTCAAGAGGCAACTGTATGATTCCGAAAAAATTTCAACGTTACCAGATGCGCAGTTGCTGTTTAATATGACTCAACACACAATGAATAATACTCATGACCAAAATGAGATATTCTTTGATATCATGCAAGACTTACAGGATCGCTCCGCTGGTTTTGAAACCGCCGTAGATATTCCAGTTGATCACAAGTCAGCCAATAATATATTAATGGAGAGTAAATATGGAATATTTGGAAATATTCCACATGAAGAGGTGTTTCAACTGGGAGGGCATGCGTGTGTGTCATTGATTGGTGTGTTGAAGCATTTATTTGGACACAAAATTCCTATTGGATTTACTGAACAGACAGATATAGAAGGAGGTGTTAGAGACAGGTCACAGACAAATGGGTGTCCAGCCATGGAGGCGCTTTTGGCGTACATGAAGGAACAAAACCCAGAGAACAAGCCAACCAAATATGGAAGCTTTATCCTTTGGTCTGATGGCTTCATTAGGTCATTCGTGAAGCAGAAAGAAAATAATGTTTGGATACTTACTGTTACCTTTCCTGATCCAGATGGTTGTGCAACATCGAAATTCCATACCTATTGTCTGGCTGTGGGCAAGTCGAGCATGAATCATCAACCTGTAATTGACTACTATTTGAAGGAAATAGAAAAGTTGACAAATGGTGTTGAGGTATTTTGTGGTGTTGATGGGGAATTCAAGCGGGTTCAGATGGGTCTACTTGCTTACATTGCAGATAGGCCAGAAAGGCATGCAATATTATGCCAAGCACAGGGTGGTATATTTGGAAAACGGACACTTTGGTCTGCTATCATCGACAACAAAAACCTGCCTTACTGTGATAGGTGCTTCATGCGGGAGGTGGAAAGTTTGTTGAGTGATTGTTATAGTCCTTTCGATCTCCCTCCATGCGGACGATGCTGCCAGTGGAATATGCTATCTTCATCTCCTGCGAACAAGAAGATGAAGGCATCTGAGATCAAGTTGACTGAGACCTACCCCACAACTTTTGACCCTAATTCTCCGCCACAACCACCGGATAGAGGTGTACCCATCAATTATCTCAAGCCAGTTGAGTTAGAGTTTGAGTGGATGTTGTGTGTTTTGCGCTATGCAGCACACAATGTCCTATACTGTGGATGGAAGAAAGGGAGAACCAGAGCATATTGTCGTAGTTCTGCAATTCCTGACCGTGTGACCGACGGGATGTATCAGAGGTTTCACTCGATGAATAAAGAAAATGATACTGATGGAGATGCGGTAGAATCAAACGAATACGTACCATATGTTTGGTTGTCAATAATATCCATGAGCGCTTGGATTGATGCTGGCATGCATCATATATTTCATGGAGTTGTGGCAAGGATAATGTTGGCATTTGAGGAATTTCTTAAAGACGAAGATAGAAAGACACCATTCGAGGATCTTGTCAATCCTTACCTATTGGATATTGCCACTCTTCGACTTGATTGGATGCATGCTAAGCAATTGCCAAAAACTCAATGGCTTGCCGAGGATGAGTTGGGGTTTTCACGGATCCTGACATTCGTCTATGGACAATTTTTTCTAAATATGAAGTTGAGAGAGACTACAACCACATCCAAAGCAGCGCTGTTGGCAATCCGACAAATGGTTGTATCCCTCCAGGTTATGGTAGCATTGCTAATGTCCCCAAGAGATCCTGCTGTTGTTGTTATCGACAGGCATATAAAACTGTTTCTGTCATGCTGTCATCGGTTCTGCCAGCTATATTATAGTGATGACACGGCCCCTTTTTGGGCTAGCACCAGTAACTTTCCCTCTTTGCTCAATTTAGCAGCCCAAATAAAAAAGTATGGACCCATACGGTGGTATTGGGAGGGTACCCGTGAGCGTTATATCCAGACTGTGAAGAAGGTATTGGTATCAATGAGGAAGACCACATCATACTTTGTTCGTAAAATGGTTGTCATGCAAAAACTTAATACAATTGCCTGGCTAAACGAGACATTGAGAAAGAAAAGGGATAGAAGAAAGACGACTTACAGTCGTATGTATTTCAGATATGAAAGCATCAGTGAGATTAAGGAAAGATTTAAAAATGGTGACATTTTGTCAGGACTCACCACAAAGATTGATGCAGATACAACGCTGGAGGGTTATTTTTGGATTGTATACGGGAAAAAAGGTTCAACAATGAACATGGTGCCCATTGTGATGGAACCGGATGATGAAACCAGTAAAGTGCTATGCGGTATGAATTACCACAAGTATTCGCTGGATGAAGATGACTGTGTCACTGGTTTAAGTAGTGAAGAGATCCAGAAAAGCACTTCGGATTACTGTGTACTGCTTCCATACAAGGACAAAGGGGATAAAGAATTTGAGTGTCTCTATGGAGTTGTATTCAATGATTGGGAGGTTATTGACAGCTTGGGGAATAAAAACTTACCAGTATTGTGTTCAAAAGAATTTGCAGTGGATGTAAAAAGTATGCTGGGACAATGAGCTGCTCAAAATTGAAAATGAGCAGACGAGAGGTGTGAGATTTCATCAATCATGACAGTGACAGATAATGTCTCACACAGCAGCAAGAATGCCAGGGTATTGCCCAACTCTACTGGCTGAACCCGAGTGAAGATGGGCAATGCCATAGCATAAGAACTCACCTTTCCAATTATTTATTAGTCAATGCTTTGTTGAACGCACTTCCAACGGTGGTCCGAGTAGTCATTATAATGGACACTTTGTATTCTTGTCCACCAACGTGCACATAGTATGAGTAAACACAACATATATTATATCCGGGACGATGACAGTTCTTGACATCACAGTGTTTACTGAGAACAGTGTTTCTTGATATTACCATCATGAAGTACTCAAAAAGTGATCTGGAACCAGGGAAACCCATTTGAGAGTTCAGGTACCCAGCGCACCTGATATTGCGCTCGTGATCAGAGAATGAGTCTTCATACCACTTACTAGTAAATTGTGTAGCGGCCTCAAATAGAATCATAAGCTGTGCCTTCGTTTTAGGAGAGAACTTGTCGAAAGATTTGGTGTTGATACCAGGCATAGTAGTTTTGTTGAATTTCCAGTTGAGTTGCATTGACTTTCTCTGTATTCGTCCAAATCCAAAATCAAGGCTTTGACTCACAGCTTCCTCATCAGAGACTATTTCTTCGGTGAGACGAATCTTATCCCTCACACCGTGCATTAGAAGCATCTGCGCCACATTCATTTCTAGAGAGTCAAGCCCGCCACAGAAACCCCGCTTTTGCAGTGTGATTTGCATATTGCGAAAGTATGCGGAAGTGGAAAATGCTACAATAACATCGTCGTCCCTAGAAATACCATTGGAGCCGGTGGAATGAAGAGATAATACTGTATGTCCAATCCCTACGAAGTCATAGATAACGTTTGTGTTTGGAAGGTCTGAGGTGTCTATAGACCCGTGGAAGTTTGAGTGAAGATTCTGGCAGAGATATTGAAGACGGGGACTTCCGGTCTGGTCGATTGTTGTTACATTCCTTATTTTGGCATAGTCGGAACCAATGGGAGACTTGCAAGCTGCCTTTTTCCGCTTTTGTTTGCCAACTACTGGCTCGTCGCTCTGGTTGTACCTTTTTTGAATGTAAATTGCGTTGTGTAAAACAGACAATCCGTGCGGTAAAAAAATCAACTCACGTCCGTATTCACGACGGAAAAAAATACGCCAGAGGTTGCGCCGGTCTAACTTGAGGTCGCTTTTACCAGAAAGGAAGGTGCTGTTGTAGTGCCTCACTACTTCCGCGATGAAGGAAGGGGATTTGAATACGGACAGGGGAACGCCGGCAACACGATGAAGCCTTTGTCGAATTTCGCTTATGGCGTGAATCGTAGCTAATGACCGTTTAATTCTTGGGTGTTGAGGGTTCTTTCGACATAATTCGTGAGCAACCAAATCGGATATAATATACTCGACATTGCCCCGCCCCATTGCAAACCTTATGCAGCAGGTGGGTTAGCAATGACAATGGTAGAGCACGACAATGGCGTGGAAGATGTTTAATTGAAATAATGATGGTGTTATGGTTCATGACGGCGGTGCCTACAGTAATATTAATATGCAATTATGGCAGCAGCGCGATGCTAATGAGGTGTGTGTTGTTGGTTTAAAGGTTGGTTATATAACATATAGTTGGTCATATTGTTGGTTTCTACAGAAAAAATGGTTCTATTGTTGGTTTCAATCCCCGAAATCTAGTCGTGTGACCGTGAGGTGTGTGTGGCTGGTTTACAGGTTGGTTATATAACTTATAGTTGGTCGTATTGTTGGTTATATAACATATAGTTGGTTGTATGGTTGGTTTCAACAGATGAAATGGTTATATTGTTGGTTTCAATCCCCGAAATCGAGTGTGATCCTGTGAGGTGTGTGTAGTTGGTTTACAGGTTGGTTATATAACATATAATTGGTCATAGTGTTGGTTTCAACAGACGAAATGGTTATATTGTTGGTTTCAATTCCGGAAATCTAGTGTGACATGAGCCAAAAACAGCTCGTATGTAGAATGTGGTACTTATAAGTTTGTTGGTTTAATTGTTGGTTATAAAAACTGTTGTTGGTCTAATGGTTGGTTATACCACTGATGACTACCGCTATATTAATAGAAAATAAACCTTCGTATGTAGGCGTTGGTATGTTGTATATTAATGGTCAATAGTGGTTATATGGTTGGTTATATAAGTGCGTTTTCACGAAAATCATAAAAAAAGATGACAGTGGTTATGTTGTTGGTTTGTCGAACTCGAAGGGGTGATTTTGGATATATTGGTGGTCATATGCAATGGTCATATGTATATGTCCAGCTATCTGATTGCGGTGGTTTTGTGTTGTTGTGCT
>Ga0233413_10001514_pt1 | contig 10105 bp, 10 predicted proteins | sample Na_anoxic_6_MG_FD_189019 | JGI IMG/M metagenome (GOLD analysis project Ga0233413, IMG submission 189019) | Seawater microbial communities from Saanich Inlet, British Columbia, Canada - Na_anoxic_6_MG | ecosystem: Environmental > Aquatic > Marine > Inlet | place: Canada: British Columbia... | reverse complement strand
ACCTTTGAACTCACTAAAGACATCTTCAGTTTTTTTCGTAAACATCTCTCTCTTTCGAGAGTTTTGCTCCTCAACTGTCTTCGCTTCTGCTATATATTGTTTATATGCCGTAAAGTCTTCGTCTTCAGCTTGAGAACCTGCACCCCTTTTCGACTCGAGAGGGACACGATATAGTTCTTGCTGCTGCTCAAAATAATCTTTGGCTTTCGCAATAGTCTTTTTCTTTGCTAATTTAATTTTTCTAATCTGCTTATCATCATCAATGTCTTCGTCATAAACATAATCTTCCATTAAGTCAGTTATGTCATCTGAGTCTAAACCTTTTTCTGTGGCAGTTAAATACTCTCTTAGCAATTTGTCAGGTTCCATTTCATCATAATTCTTTTGCAGTTTTGCAAAGTCATCGAATCCACGACCTGTATCTTTTATATACTTTAGGTATGTTGACACATCTTCAGGTAGAGGTGATTCCTCTCTCTGAATATTTAATTCACTTAATGAATTAATGTCTTTACCATATCTATTTTTAATAAATGAAAGAACGTCTTCCTCGTTTAACTCTGAGGATTGAGTTGTATTTTCTTCTATATTTTCTTCAGCCTTTGGCTCTTCTACCTTCGTTTCTTCGACAGGAGTATCTACTACACTTGTTTCTTCAGATGTATATTCTGAATTTTTTACCTCGTGCTTTTGAAGCAGTTCCTGCTCTAATTGTTGTGTTGACTTCTCTTCCGAGCCTTCAACTTCTTTTACTTTGAATTCCATATTGTTTTATTAGATTTAATTTATACAAAGTTAAGTAAAAATTATTATAGTTTTAACTCGATTATCGAGGGTTGAACTCTGCTAAATCGAAACCATCTAAACTATCCTCGTTAGACTCAAAGTTTATTGGCGGTAAATTATTTTTACGTTGATTAATCATTTTAGATTGCTCTGTAGATTGCTGAGATATTCGACTTGCTTTAGCCTCTTCTCTTGATGTTTCTCTACTTTGTAGTAGTTGACCATCAGCTTCTCTTAGTTGCATATTTAGTTCGAACTCTTGTTGCATTAGTCGTGATTTCAAATCAGCTTCTGCTTTTAGCTTTTCAATTTCAAAAGCAATGTCAGCTTGTCTAAATTGCATCTTAGCTTGAGTTTCAGCTTGAAGCTTTGCTTGAGCCATTTGACCTGCCATCTCTTGAGACTTGAGTTGTTGCTGAGACTGCATAGCTTGTTGCTGCATAGCCATCTTCTCTTCTCTTTCCTGCTTCGCAATCCTCTTCATTTTAAGAAGTTGATTAGCAAGTTTTAAGTTTCTTAACTCACGAATATCAATAGCATCCTCCAAATTAATATCGCCTTTAGATAGAGCCATTTGTATATTGCCTTCCAATTGTTGTTTTTGTTCTTCATCGGGAGCCATCTCTATAAAGATTCCGAAATCGTAGATATATAAATCATTAATATCTCCGAGTATGGATACGTTATATTTTCCTATTTGGTTTATAAATTCTTCTTTAAAGTCTGCATACTGTAAGATATCTGCCACCCTATAGGTAGTTGCTTCAGCAAGGCTTTTATAAATATATAAGCTACCGTCTAAAATATGTCTTGTAGCTACATTAGAATTTAAAGCTGCTAATTTTTGCAATCCAACTAATGAGTTAGGGTCAGGAGTACTCCCATCTCTTGCTTCGTTTAAACCTGTTACAAGTCTAATTTGATTTAAGTAATGATTATAATTACTTAATAGCATTTGAGTTTTAGCTGCTCCTGATGATGACTGTAATTCTTTTATTGGAACTCTTGCTTGGTTGTAGTCTCCTTCTTGAGTATAACTTCTACCAATAACAGAACCTGTTTGGAAGTATAGCCTTAATGCATCTTCAGGATTGTAGGCATTGCCTGTTCCTAAATCAACTTCACTTAATCCATCAGCATCAATAAAAACTCCATCCGGTACAACTCTCGAAATAACTTGCTGAAGTTTTAAGTGTGTTATCTGAATTAAATCTGCAAATGGAATCATTCGCCTTACTAAAGACTCTATAACACCTTTGTACATTCTTGGTGCAACGGCTACATAGTTAGGTATAGCGTGTTGAGTTGCTGATTGTGGTCTAACCATATTCTCGGCTAATGCCCATTTTAGAATTATGTTAGTACCCATTACCATTACCCCATCATACCATACATCAATAGTCTTAGACTCTTTTGTAAAGTTCCCTTCCTCTTGCATATCAAGAGGTGGATTGAAAGAGTCATCTTTCTCAATCATACTTACATTACCATTGTCTTTTACTTTTCTTTTATAAACTACTTTTTTTGTAGTCTTATAATTAAAGTACATAAGGGTTGCAGTATCTTTAAAAAAGATATCGTTCTGATAGTATTGTGAAGCATTATTATAATCATACCAACCTTGTGCATAGCTTGATATCTCCTGCAAATCTTCATTATTAAGAGAGGGGTCAATTTTAACTAACTCGGTAATTGGGACGTTTTTAACTTCTCCCCAATAAAAACAATCTTTAAAGTGAGGGTCTTCTGTATAGCTAAATACAACATTAGCAGGGTCAACATATCTTAATTTAACACCGTCTCCTGCTAAGAACTCGTGCTTTGCTACAGATATACCTAACACAGTCAAATCATAATCTAACTGTTTTCTTATATCGTTATATTTATTAGACTCGAATATAGTACTTATAGCTTCTTCTTCAGCAATTTCAATTGCAGGTTTGTAGTTAAGCTGCATATATAACTTTAACTCTTCGTCTCCTGCAGGTAGGTCATCCGGGTCCATAGTAAAAGGATTTACTCCGGTTTTTTTCTGAATAACCTCAAGCATAGGCTTTGCTGCCATTTGCCCTTCAATCATTTGCTGATACTTACTTCTCTTAGATTGAGACATAGCATCTTGAGCATACGCTTTCGCATAAAACTCTCTGTCTTGTAATCCATTAACTACAATGTCTACAAACTTAGGTAGAATAGGAACGGGAGTCCAATCCAAGTTTAGATAAGACAAATCTCCGTCTACGGCTAATTCATTTTTATATTTACCTACACCTTGCTCTCCTCTTGCGTACAACTTTAATCTATGGAATTCACTCCAACGACTAAAGAATCTACTACCTGCCCCATCCTTTTTAAACCACTCGTATTGAATAGCCTGTCCTACTTGTAATCCAAATTCGTCTGTAGCTTTCTCTGAATCTGAAACAAATTGACTTGGAAATACTGCAGACGATATGTTTATGTCTACTTTTTTCATCTAATAATTTCGCTATATTTGCCTTTGTTACTATACCTTGCAAAGTTAATCTTTATTTTTGAAACTTTTTTCTCAGGTAAATAGAGGTGTTTCTGTGTTGCCATTATAGCCAAGCCTGAACTAATTGATGCATCATACTTGGTTCTATTGCTAATATCAAACTTTGCCCAATCCTCTAATGTCCTTGTAAAGACCATATCTCCCACATCCATATCTTCTTTCATACCTACACTTGATTCTATGTAGGACTCAATAGCGGAAGCGTGTGCTTGTTTTACCGCTTCACTTGAGTTAGGTATCCCACCTAATTCTTTTTCTGTCTTAGAAAGCTTTATATAGTCCTTGTCGGGTCTATTCATACAAAAGCCTCTATAACCTCTATTCTTAAAATGGTATAACAAACGGGGTTTGTTGTTTTCAATTAGAATCGGCATACCATAAAACACACAAGCCATTAATACATCTTCAAAAAATATCTCTGCCGTTTGCGGTCTCGCTATATATTCTAAGAAAAATTCATTACTTGGTGCCTCTTCCATAGAAAACATCGTCTTCCCGTGTAGTGCTCCATTAGAACCTCCTCCTCCAACTACTCCCGATATATCATAACTATCACAACCAAAAGCACCTATGTGCTCGTTTCCGGGGTGCTTTATTCCTCGTTTATTTATTACCCTGTTTTGTAAGTCTTTATTCGGAGTCCAAGATACTAAAAATCTACCACTGTTATTCGGACTGAAAATAACCTCAGTATCTTTAATCCCATTTTTCCAACTTAACGAACCTCTTGTTATGTGATGTGCTTTAATTAAAGAATCGTTGTAATCTATTTGTTGGTATATTTTTGTAAGATTAAAAATAGACTGTTTGCTTTCATCTCTAAAAGCGTGGGACTCTGTTCTTGGAAATTGTCTGTAAAATTCATTCAAAGCATCGGGGTCGTTCTTAAGAGAATCAACCTCGTTTCTCCAATAGTTCAATGCCCCTTGTTTTATATCCTCATTATCAATACCTAAAATTCTTTCTTTATCGCCCATTTCAAATACAGGCATACCGTATCTATCTATAAAGCCTTCCATATTCCATTCCATTGGGATGAAAAGTGAATATAGTCCGCTTTTAGTTTGACCATTTGCATTTCTTTTTGTTACATCGGAATCTCTATAAAGGTTTTTAAAATTATCACCACCCTTGTCAAGTGCATTTGACGTTGAACCCATCATACATTTACCAATAATCTTGCTCCCTAATCGTAAACAAGTCTTTGTAACTCGCCAATTATTTAAAATGTTGTTCGGCTTTATCCATTTTCCACTCTCATCGTGAACTAATAAAAGTAATTTCTCACCATCATAAGAGTTATCATCAGTGTTCTTCCAATCTATTGTAGTGTCTAACCCAAACAACTCATCGCTGCTAACGTCATACATATTTTTTTTTGTAATTTTTGCAGCAGGGATTCTAAAAGCTAATTCAGTTTTAGGTTTGTCCATACCATCCATAATAGGTTTAAAGAAAAAAGGAAGTCTACTATTAATAGGTACAACTTTGTCTGTAAACATTTTCTTAGCATCACTACCCGTCTTTGACAAGATGCCAACCCTCGAATCTTTTGCAAGTGTTCCTGTGTTAACACATTCAGATGATGACATAAAAGAAAAACCTGAACGTCTTATCTTTAAGTAAATCATTCCAAAACTTCTTGTGTCTGCTTTAGAAGCTTCCCAATAAATATAAAGTAATCTGTTAGCCTCTCTAAAATCAGGATACCCAATATCAATAGATGCCCACTGTAAATACATATAGTGAGACCCGGTTATATATGTTGGCACACCTTTGGACATAAACCAAAAGCCTTGTTCTCTTCTATCAAACTCCTCTTCAACATAGTCAACCCACCTATCCTTAAATGATGAGTCCATTTCGTTCCACTGAAATATAGACTGTATTTTATCTAATGCTTTTGGAATAATCTCACGCTCCCAATATTGTTCTTCGGGATTTTTGTGTCTTTGAAGACACTTTTTTGGAACTGCAGGAAGTGCTATTCTAAGTCCACCTATATTTATAACATCTCCTATCTGACCGTTATTAGATATAACGACAAAATCATACTTAGAGTCGTACCCGTATTTCCACGTTTTAGCCTTGTTCTTAGACGTTAAAACGTTTTTTGGTACAACACCCTCGAGAGTATTATATAAGCTATTTAGACCTTCTTTCTGCAAACCCTTGTTTAGTATCAGTTTTACTCGCTCCTTTCTCTAAGGATTCGATTGCTTCTCTTTCAGATTCAATTCTATTTAGAATCTCAAATGCATCAAATATAGCCAACTTCTTTGTTGCTGCTGCATTCTTTAACTTATCAGCCGACAAGTCATCTTCAGGGTCGTGTTTAATAATCTGCTCCTTCGCTACTTTTATCAGTTGCTCCACTGCCCGGTGACCTGCTTCTATTATTTTTAATTTTATTTCTTTTGTGTTCATTTCTAATACGTTTAGCATTCTTCAACGGATAGTCCTGCTCGTTCCATTCGTCTTCCCAATAAATATACTTACTCATAATAACTTCTTGTATCTGTATGATGCCTGTAATTTACCACAATCTCTTCGTCAATCTCTATATCTCTTTCTGCAATCAAAATCATATCGTTGTTATCTTTAAAATAATAAAATTTTGCGTTGTGTTTTTTAGAGTGATTTGTATACCTACCTGCTAAACTACGAACCCCGTCAATAATTCCGTGTCCGATAACATCTCCCTTTTCAAAATCTTTAGATGCCATAATGCCGATACCCTCTATATCAGAGTCCTGAACCTCGTACCCTTCTTCTCCAAAGTCTACAACAGGACCTGCTTCTTTCTCAAACTCATCAGAGTTTATATAGTTGTTTAAGGTTTCTAAGTCTACATTTTGTTCTTCAAGAAATTTATAAAAGTCATTCATTATTCTATTTTTTTTAAAAAACATACTTGTATTAACCTTGCCTCTTCAGCAACTCCATAATTTTCAAAAATATTTCTTGAATGGTATAAGTCTGAATTGAACACAACAAGCCTGTTGTATGCAGCTTTTAATACACAACTCTTTTTTCCTTTATGGTACAATGTGGTCCCATCTTCTTCAGGGTGTTTTTTGTTTAAATAAAGAATTGCAGTTAAGTCCCCCATCATTTCATCTGTATGAATCCAATTCGGTTCCTCTTGGTTTTTTGGAGACCTTCTTACGAAGTTTAGTACAGTCTCGTGATTAGGGTACGCAAAGCTTAAATATTCAAACAACTCATCTTCCCCTCTTATCTGAACACTTTTAAACAAGTCCTGCTCTAACTGAACATCTTCAAATCCAAAATCATAAATACTATTAACGTATGTGTCTACATCGCCAATAACCTCTTCGTAAATACCTATATTCATAACACCATTACTATTTGATGGTCAAACATTCTATATAGTTTTTCCCCATCTAAATTAAATTCATATTCGCTATCAGGCTTAAAGGATACCTTATCACCTTTGTTAACCCCTTGGCTTACTAAGTACTCATTTGGGTACTTAATGTAGCCAACTAAAGGTTCTTCTTTAATGTTTTTATAAAGATACGACTCTTCCACTTTAGATGGTTTAACGAAACAATACCTATCAACCGCATTCCATTGTGTCCCATCGTGGTAAGCATAATACTGCTCTTCCTCCACGAAAAACAAATCATCTTTGAAATAACTTTTACCACTTGTTTGTTTGCCCTTCATATCATTGTAATACTTAAATACATTATGATGAACCAACAAAACATCTCCCACCTGTATTGGACCTTTATATCCAAGGGGGAGTTCAATAACTTTTGCTTCTCTATTAGAGAATTTAAAATCTTCTTGAGATGTGCTTACGACAATGTCTAAGCCTGATATATTTTTGGTGTTTGTGTATCGTTTACCGTTTAAAGGTTTTACGATAAAAGAAAAAGGTGATTTCATAATTTAATTTATGAGCCACAACCGATACAATCTATATGTGAATCAGTTGGCTTGACTCCATTTAATTTCATTTCAATATTGTGAATCTCATCTGCAATAGACATAGACTCCATCCAATCGGTAATTTTATCTTTTTCAAGTTTTAAGACCTCAATTTTTTCTATGAGTTCTTTTCTTTCGCTTTCAGACATTATATAAAATTTATATTGTACTCGATTGATACAGGCATAGTAGATGTGAATTCTTTCCACAACATAATCTCGTCATCACTCTGTATATAGATAAGTATTGACTCTCGCTCTTCTACAAATTTTATTAAGTGTATTGTGTAGCTTCCGTTAAGAACAGACTGACCTGTTATGTAGTGCATAGCACCACCCTTGTAATCAGGTCCTATTGATATTTTTCTTATATCCATTACTTATTGTATATTCTTAGTTCGAACATTCCTTCTATAATATCAAGTGCAGAAGGTGCGAAGTTAGAGTCTAAAATATCTAAAAATATATTAGTATTGTTATCTGTTGTGTTATAGAATGCTTGTACTCCACCTGATTTGTCTCCACCTCTACCGTTGCATAGTATTAATACCTGACTACCAAGGACTCCACTGAATACTATTTCTACCTGTTCATTAAGACCTGTTGTTCTTGTCCAAGAAAAATTACCTCCCGTGTTGTTTTCAAGTTCCTGAACTGAAACCGAAAGTCCGTTTGTAGAGTATCTCGCTGCATAGCTTGTGTAGGGTCTGCCACCGCCACCGCCACCGCCACCGGAATATTGAGGGACGTTTAAAGTGTTAGTGGAAGAATTATAAGTTGCCGCACCACTTGTCCCGGTTGTGGTTAGAGTGGTCATAGCATTAAAAAACTTTAGTTCCCCTGCACCACTTATATACTGACTATTTACTCCATTAAAATCTAACTCTATTCTCGGGGTAGTAGTAGAATCAAATACTCTTAAGTCTATAGAGTCTGCAGGTGTCGGGTTAACTAAAACCGAAACATCAGTAACTGTGCCACCGCCACCACTCGTAGTGTAATTAGGTATGTTTAAAACACCACCTATTAATGTAGCTACACCTGAAGTCCCTACGGTTGTTAATGAGCCTATTAAACCCAACACATTTGTAGTGTCTAAGAAAATAGTATTACCAACTTCGGTTACAACAAGACCACCTTTACCTTCTATGTTAACATTAGGTCCTGTAGCGGTAGTATTAATACTTGTAAGACCTCCACTGCTTGGTGTGCCTGTTATTGTAATTGTAGTTCCTGACACTGTAACAGTGTTCCCACCTGCTCCAACTAAAGTTAAGGCTCCCGTAAGAGTATTTAACGACTGAACACTTGAGGCTCCTCCCGGTACTAACCCAATAATGTCGCCAATAGTATAGTTCATTGTTACGTCAGCATTTTCTGCATCTGTACCAATAACTTTATCGTTTACCGTTGGTAGTCCATCAATTGCGTAAGTACTAATTCTTGCCATCTCTTATGCTTTTTTTAATTTTTTCTTTTTAATATCTCCTGTTTGAACATCAATCTCTGCATCTGCTCCGTACTTTTCAGATAAGGATTTTTCTACAACAGAATAATCTTCTTTAACTTTTTCAATTTTATCGAACACTCCTTTTTTAGACAACTCAATGTCTCCAAGTTGTAGTTTTAATTGATTGAACGCATTCAACATTGACTGCACTTGAGTCAATTCGTTTTCTGTTAATTTTTTACTCATTTGATTTTGTATTTAATTATTGTTAGTTACAAAGATACTTAATTTTTAGAAAGGGTTATATACATTAAGCATAAATGAAGTTCCGTCTGCAAGTTGTACTGTTGCAAAAGGAGTTCTACCTTCTGTACTCACCTCCATACCTACAATTGTTGTAGGTTTATTACCATTTACACTTACGGGGAAACTACCACCGTCCTCGCCCGGAGGACCTTGCGGTCCTTGAATACCCTGTGCACCTGTACTTCCTTTCGCACCTGCGGCTCCCGTTGCTCCTTGTGAACCCGTTGACCCTGTACTTCCTCTGTCTCCTTGGATACCTTGAATACCCTGTCCTCCTGTATCACCCTTAGCACCGTTAGACCCATTTGTTCCGGCTGCTCCTCTTGGACCTTGGTCTCCTTGTTTTCCGGGTAATCCTATATCTCCTTGTGGTCCTTGAGCACCGGTTGAACCCGTTGAGCCTTTAGCACCTGCAGCACCGGCTGCACCTGTATCTCCTTTGGCTCCGTTAGTTCCGTTAGTTCCGGCAGCACCTCTTGCTCCTGCGGCACCCGTATCACCCTTTGCACCTGCTGCTCCTGCAGCACCTGTGTCTCCTTTAGCACCGGCTGCTCCTGCTGAACCTGTTGCTCCTTTTGCACCGGCAGAACCTGTTAGTCCGATATCTCCTTGTGGTCCTTGAATCCCCTGAATACCTTGGTCACCCTTAGCACCGGCAGCACCGGCAGAACCTGTTTTACCAATATCTCCCTGAATACCCTGAATACCCTGAATACCTTGGTCTCCCTTAGCACCTGCGGCACCTCTTGCTCCGGTGTCACCTTTAGCACCTGCGGCTCCTGCGGCTCCGGTGTCACCCTTAGCACCTGCAGCACCTGCGGCTCCGGTATCACCTTTCGCTCCTGCGGCTCCGTCTGTACCTGCGGCACCTCTTGCTCCGGCTGCTCCTGTTTTACCAATATCTCCTTGTATACCTTGAATTCCTTGTATCCCTTGGTCTCCTTTAGCACCTGCAGCACCCGTGTCGCCCTTGGCTCCATCGGTTCCGTTAGTTCCTGCAGCACCTTTAGCACCTGTCAATCCAATATCTCCTTGGTCTCCTTGTGGTCCTTGGATTCCTTGGTCTCC
>Ga0233413_10001512_pt1 | contig 10121 bp, 5 predicted proteins | sample Na_anoxic_6_MG_FD_189019 | JGI IMG/M metagenome (GOLD analysis project Ga0233413, IMG submission 189019) | Seawater microbial communities from Saanich Inlet, British Columbia, Canada - Na_anoxic_6_MG | ecosystem: Environmental > Aquatic > Marine > Inlet | place: Canada: British Columbia... | reverse complement strand
CCTAATATTTTCCTTGTACTGATACTAAAGGTGAAATATTAGGTGTGGCTGCAAATTTCACAAATATTTCGACAACCATTTATGCTCTTTATGTAGTAAATTATGGATCGACCTCTCTCCCAGCACCCACTGGTGCCCCCGGCCCTACTCAATGGGAACAAGTAGCGCTGCTTGGAGCGGGCAGAACTGGCCAGGTATGTTGGTCAGTGAAACCGGGTGACGGGATACCATTAATTGGAGGTGTTGATTCATTTGGACTTGCAATTTCTGGCACACAGGCACAGCAGCCCGAACCGCCCGCCCCCGAGCCGCAGATTGGGGCGAAGCCACCAGCAGTAATAATCGAGGGCACAATTTATTTTAGTATTACACTTCCAAACTAGTTTATGAATTTAAATAATATAAATAATATAACTTATATTATTCAGAATGAAATTGGAATACGCAAAAGATATCTGTGGGAATGAAATTCTTCAAGATGTTACCGGAACGCATCAAGTTATGATGGAATGGGAACTGCCTTACATGGAAAAATGTATTGAATTTTTAGACCCATCCGGATCAGTTCTAGAAATCGGTTTTGGAATGGGATATTCAGCTAGAAAATTGTGTAGTTATAAGAATGTAACTGAATATACAGTAATAGAGTGTAGTCCAGTTGTCTGGAAAAAATTTGAAACGTTTAAAAAAGAACTAAAAAAAGAGCGCCCCGAATTAAAAGTGAATATAATACAAGGAAGGTGGGAAGATCTTTTACAAGAATCAAAAGTTTATGATAGTGTATTTTTTGATGATTATTCTGGGATTAATAGTTATGAATCATATACAAGATTTAATAAATTTTTATATGAAATAGTAGTAAATAAACACACCAAAAAAGGAACTAGAATAGGAGTTTATTCAACCAATCCAATGAATATATCCGTTTCTATACTTAGTATTTCAAATCATCGATATGATATTAAAATACCTCAATACTGTAAATATGCGCGTGGTACTAAAATGTCAATTCCAATTATAGAACAACTTGTTGATTTTAATGAAAATCATGCGGAAGAAATAAAACAAAAGATTTTGAATTATCATAAGCCATCATTAAAAATAAAATTTTTAAGTAAGCCAGTTTTGTGTACGTGTAATACAATTATTATTAATAATTTTTATAGCAATGTTGATGATACTATACAATTCATGAGATCTAACCCATTTATTGATAATTATAGTGAAACCAAATTTATAAATGATAAAATTAAACAGCACATACAAGGCTATTTAAATAATTTCAGTAAGAAAATCACAAATTTTAATAATCCAAAAAATGGTAGATGTAAAATCCAAAATGAAGATACTAAAATTATCAGCAATAGAGAGTTTAAATGGAGAGGCATATTATTTTTAACACCAAATGCATCAATAAATAATGGTATAGAGATTTATGAGTACAACGATGATAATTTGCACAAAACTATAGAAGTTAGTAAAGATTTAAAAATTACCGACACAATAGGTAATATTTATAATAGATTAGTATTAATACCCTGTTTCATTAATTATAAATTAAAAGGAAAATGTTTTATACAAGAATTCTACTTTGATACTGAAAATTAATTTATATTAAAAAAGAATAGTTGAAATAATCTTGAATTATTTATATCTTCTCCAAAATACTCAGTTACTGCATGGATGTACTGGGCATCAAAAATAACTAATCGGTTATAAACATTGCCAACCGAATCTACAATTTCCCACTGAGTTTTATCTAGATGTGGCTCTTTATGATTTAAATCTGATTTATACCAATCTGATTTAGAAAATATACTACTATTACGTATTTTGTAGTTTTTATGTCTAAAAAAACTGGTACCACAATTAGGAGGTGCATTTGGTGTAAGATAAATAATACCAGCATACTTTTGAGAATCACAATGATAAACTATTGGTACTCTTGCATTACACCATTGAAAACACCCATTCGTTGAATATCCCCATTCTCCGTGTTTACTACCGTTTGGTATTGTACCCCCCATTAATTTTTCAAACATTTCTTTTGTTCCATCCATTATTTTTTTGCCACTTTCGCATCTGTATCCAACCGCGCCATGATTTTCCGGCGATTGATAAGTTTGTGATAATGCATATTCGCGAATTTCATCCACATTTTTATAGAAATTATCTATTACAATTACATTTGGACGTGGAAAGGAAATATCAGATGTTAATTTGATTTCAAAAGTGTTCTTTTCTTTTTTTTCAAAGGATGGTAATATATCCTGTAAAGATTTTTCTCTCACAAAATTAATATCAAATGTTGTCAATGATATATTATTTTCAGGATTATTAAATGGATATTTATAAATATCGTTAATATTATTTTCATTTATATTTTCTGGGCAGGCATTCCATTTTTTTAAAAAATAATTATAATTTTTATACCTTATGTTTATTAATTTATTCGATAATTCATTTGAAAACTTTTGTGTATTTTTTCCAGATACATTATAATCAAGTGTATCTCCATGATAATATTTATGTTTTAATTGATTGATAATTTTAACCGAAGAGTTTCTCAATCTAAAAATGTAGTCATAATCTTCCAGATAGGCTGGATAATAATTTATATCAAATAAACCATAATCTTTTATTACCCAATCTCTAATTAAAAACATATCGAATGATCCAAATTTATTCATATTTGGTATATAAATTGGTTTGCCGTGCACCATTCCTGCATCTGGGTTTTCTAGTGCGGTTTCATGTAATTCTTTTAAAAATCCTGGAGTAAATGAAACATCATCGTTAACAATTACCCAATATGGAGAGAATAAAAATGATTTAATTATAGTATTCCATCCCTCTGCACAACCTAAATTATAGGGCATATGGTAAACTTTTAAATTTTTAATGAATTTATGACCATTTGATACAATTTCATCTAGTTCTTTAGCTAATAACGGTGTATTATTATTTATTATAATATAGTTTTCAATAGGAAAGTCTATACTGTCTAGTTGTTTTTTTATCCATTTTGTGGTGGTACATACCAAAGTACCTAAAACAGGTATTGACGACTTTGAGCATTTAACTAATGTATCATTAATAGTTTTTTTAATATAAATACCATCTGCTTTTCTTGCTTTTATATCCCACCCCCACATATCAATTTGTTCAAGTTTTTCAATTTTGTTTTTAACATATCCTTCTGTATTAATAGCAACAATTGATGGGTCGTTGGATGCATTTTGCAATGTCATTTTTAAGTTTTCTTTATTGACTATATATATATCATTGCTTTTTTGATCATGGCACGGAATAAAATCATAAAAATCTTTTACAAAATTGGTGTTCCCATTGATATATAAACTAAAATATTTTTGTAAATAAATATCATATTTCGGTGGTAAATTTTCATTATCTTCAATATCTATATATTGAATTTCATGATTTTCTCTGTTAAATAAGTCTTTTTTTGACTTAATTTTTTCTTCAATATTTTTTAGTATTTCATCATTATTAAATTCTTGATGTCCATAATTTTCTATTTTATTAGCTATAAACTCTTTATCGCCAAAAAATGATAAATGCCATCCGCCATTTTTAATAATATTATCTATTTTTTTGTATCTAAAGTCATGAATAGTAATATCTAACTTTGTAAACTCTTTATAAGAAATTATTTTTGGAAATATCCAATCATTAATTTTTGTTTTGCAATTTAAATTATAATAATACATATCCATTTTTAAACTAGATATTGTTATTTGTTTTTTATTTTCTTTTATTTTGTTAAGAATTTCCGGATTTGGTATTTCATCCAAATCAGTTATAACAACAAGATCATTATCGTGTAATGTTAGTTTATCAATTCCCCGTTTTATGCAATTTCTTTGAAAATTTTCATTTTCCCATTGTTGATTTTTTTTAACATCTACATCAGGATATTTATATGGAAAATCATGAACTATAATATGGATAATCTTATCTTTGAACTTTTCAAATAATTCTTTATTTTCATTATAAAATAATTTTTTTTCTTTACCTGTATGAGTATGGGTTGCTTCAACTAATACAAAATAATCAACATAATCATCTAATAAATTTAAACGATAATTTAATAAATCTAATTCATTATAGAATATAAAACAATCTATTATTTTTGGAGAATATATTTTACAGTCAAATTCATTATTGTATACAAAACTATCCATTTTAGTTTTTTTTTCCATAAATGCTTTATTATCAATAAGATTATCTTTTAAAAAAACATTATCAAAAATTTTCATAACTTTTTCAGGAGTATAATCTTTATATGCATTCCAATCCTTTTTAGATTCTATTTCTGGATTAAAATTTAACAAAATATCTGTTAAATCTTTTTCATTATTATACCAAATAGCTTTATCCTTTAAAAGATGAATATGAGCCATATCCCAACAACCAATTCTAGTTGATATAACAGGCTTATTTAAAGTAGAAAATTCAGCGATAGCTGAGCCAAAAGTTTCGCCACGTTGTCTTGCCCATAACATTGCATCGCAAGTATTTATAAATTCTACTTTTTCTTGTAAATTCGTAATCATTGGTAAATGTATAATATTTGGAAAATCTTGACAAAATTTATGAAAGTTAGCAAACAAAAAATAAATATTATCATTGTTCTGGACTATATTACACACAACATTTTGAACAAACTTTATATTGAAATTTTCTTTTCCTCCATATCCACCAAATACTATTGCATTTTTAGGTATATTTAATTTTTCTCTCATATTATTGTTATTTTTGGGTAGATTAACCATATAGGGAACAACAGGATATTTATTATGATTGCCTTGAACCCATGAAGAAATAGAACTATAAACTTCACCGTGAGGTTGAGAACATGTAAATACACAATGGATACAATTTTTTGCAACTTTACTTAATCTAGAATCCAATTCTCCAGATTTTTGAATATAAATATGTGAAATATTATTTTTCACTAGATATTCATCTACTTCCTTAAAATCGTCTGTTTCATGAACAACAAAGTGTTTTTTGAATTTTTCAATAATTTCTTTTTTGTTATTAGGATTGTTTTTATCATAAAAGATATATGATTTATTACCCAATATAGTTTGATTATAATAGGCATAATCATACATAGCAACAGTTGTTCCTCTTTCACATAATTGATTATCCCAAAATGCAACATGTTTATTATCTATTATGGTTTCGGCTTTTTCTTTTATAAAATTCACCATTGGATGACCTTCAGGTTGAACTAACCATAATCTTGATGGAGCATCAATTATTTCTATAACATTCGGTTCAGGTATATTAACAAATAGATTTGTATCCATAATAAAATCAAAAATTGGTTTATATGCGTCTGTTACAATGCCATCAAAAAGATACAATGATGTATCGTTTAATGTAAATAGAAAAGTTCGATTATCAATATGTTTATAATATTGCGTATTGACTTGATTAGGAATGATAAAACAAATAATATAAGAAATATTTGGATATTTTTTATCAATTGCAAATTGTAAATTTTTATATTGTTTTATTTCATCATCATATTTTTCTCTACAAATTGTTCGTATAAATATACAATTATTTTTTTTAATTTTTTTATCAAATCTAACAATTTTTCTTTTAAAACTTTCAATAACATTAATATCTAATAAATTATGATTATCATGATAAAATCCAATATATTCACCGATAAAATGAGGACAGTTCAACGATCTATTATCTTCAATTATTTCCTTTGGGAAATAATTTTCAAAATTATTTTCAAAACAATCTATAATTCCTTTCATAGAGCTTCTCACATCGTCAAAAGGCAAAGACGCTTCGTCAAATAACCCTAATTTTTTTAGAGCAATTTTTGCTCCACACCATCCTCCAATAGAAATGAAATTTTTATAATTATTACTTAAAAAGTGTTTCTTTGTCAGCATATATTTTTCTCCATTTATTGGTTCATCATCATTTCTCAGAAATAATTTCCATATTTTATAATCTATAAGGTCTGGATGAATCCACCAATCTTCAAATGGATATTTATCTTTTAATGGAGAGATATTACCACAAATTAATTTATACCCCTTACTTTTTAAGAAACTTCTGGATTTTTCTCTATAACTTCCTGTATGATCATTATAGAAATCATGCTCATATGTGATTACTCCAAATTTATAGGTATCAAAAGGAATTTTTTCAAGTATATCATAGGTAATATTAGCAGGATCACAGTCTAACTGCAAATAATCTATGCTTGTAGACTTATAATGTTCAGAGAATAATTGAATATAGTCTATACTAGTAGCATCTTTACAAATACACTCATTTTTCCTATTTTTATCAAAAAGGTCTTTAGAATCTGGATGTATATCGATTGATATTCCTTGCCAATCGAATTGAGTTTCTAAAAGAAAAGTATTATTGCCTTTAATTGGGTACCCAGCACCAACTTCAAAATATGTTCCATTCTTTTTGCCATCATTCATGGAGAGAACAAATATATCTTGATAAATTTGTGAGAAATTTTCATTAATTTCTTCGCAATTTGGAAACTGGTATTTTAACTTATCCATTGTTTGTTTTGTATAAGAGACTATAGGGTGATTTGGTTCGGGAAGTTCTCTAATTTTTTTTAGAATATTTTCTTTATTCCAATCCTGTATATCAAACTCTTGTAATATTTTAACATACAACTGCATGGATTCATTTATTTTTCCAATATTTGAACAGGCAAATGCTTTTTGATAATAAAGATCATACATGGAAAAACCGACATCTTTTATAAATTTTTCTTTTTGAATATTATTTTCATAAATATTAATACCTAGACAAGTATATAGGTATGAATCTCTATGATTACCTCTCCAACTAAAATACAAAGATGCGATGTAATAAGGTTCCAATGAACAAGGTGATGCTCCCATTGCTTGTTTAATATAATGAAGCTCTTTTTGATCTCTTCCTCCTTGTTTATTCATGGAAAAAGAACATCTTATCAAGCATTCTGAAACCAATGTATTATTATTTGTGTATTCTGCGCACCTAAGATAATAAGATACAGCTGCGGCATATTGCTTTTCTTTTTCATAAGCATAAGCTAATTCAAAATTAATAAAATCATTTTCAGGATCATTTATTAATTGGGCAAGATATTTTTCAATTTGGTCCATATAATAGTATTTAAAGAATCTTTTTTAAGTTTTAGCGCATAACAAGCATTATCTTGAAATCCAAATACAATAAAAATATCATCTTTAATTTGTTCAAGGCCAATGCAAAATTCCACTTTAGTAGCTAAAAAATTAAATTCTTCACTAATGTATTTGATTGACCAATCCGAATTCCATATAATGAATCTATGGAAGTAATCTGCATCTTTATTACCATTAAAATTCTTAGGTGTGAAAAAACATTCATGAATAATGGATAAATAAGTATTATTGTCCCATTCTATAAGTTGAGTGCCGCCTCTCAAACCGTTTTTCATAGGAATATATTTATCACCTAAATATACCTGATCTGCTTTATTTCGATCAATATCAACCTTTACAACTTCAGTAGGATTTGTCCATTTAATAAAATGAAATGGTTTATTTTTTATAGGCATCCAATTTTTTTCACAATATGATTCAATATCAGCAACTTCGATTCTATTTCGATTAATTTCTTGAACGGAATCATCATTTATTTGTAATTCTGAAAATTCCATGCGTCCTTGTCCATTAGTAGTTGTATCTCTTCGAACGCCACAAGCATAGTACTTATTATTCCAAAATACCAATCTTGCATCTTCTAATCCAATAAATGTCCAAATAGGAGTTACATCTAGTTTACTAGTGTCTATTTTATGATATTTTTCTATTTCTAGAGTTTCTTGATTTAGTTCACAATAAAAATTAGTAGTTCTTAAATTTAAATCATCATCTTTATGATAATATGATAAAGGACCTTCAAAACAACTTTGGTATAGTTGTTCTCCTTCACATTGATGCATAGTATATTCCACATTACGTAGAATCATTCTCAACTTTCCTTCACTGAATAATATAGAAGCATTGCATAATCCTGTTCCTCCACTATCTTTATTATCAATATAGATAGGTTTAATCATTCCACCATCTTGTACTATTGTTTTGACTAAATTAACGAAGACCATTTAATACATATATTGTATAAAATACAATTCATAATTGAACTCATAGTTTAAACTGAATTTAGGGCACTATTAAAAGAGAACTGATTGTGTAACATGTGTAAAAAATTTACAAAAAAATATCCGTGAAAAATCGAAAATGGACATTTTTAAAAATGTCCAAAATGACTCTGTGGTACTTTCCTTTTGCAAAATATTTGACACTTTTACATTTTACTAGAACATTGTAGGAATCCAGTGATAAGAAGGTGAAAATACCCCTCTACAACATTTTTTTTATTAAATTTTCGTAAGTATTTAAGCATATTTTATGTTTCCATGTTATATATGCAAAAAATATGCACTAAATATCATTGTGAAAAATGTGACTATAAATGCTCACGAAAATTTTTATGGGAACAACATCTTAAGACCAGAAAACATAATGGAAACATTTGGAAACATTTGGAAACAAAAAATATGCACATTTGTCCTTGTGGGAAGACCTACAAGACCCGTGGGGGGTTTTCGAAGCACAAAAAAAAGTGTACCTACACTGTAGTGAAAGAGGAAATCGTCATTGATGATAATAAAAGCAATGTTGAAGACTTATTGCATGAATTAATAGAAGATAACAAGAATCTGAGATCTGAAATAAAGAACTTAAAATTAGGCACTACTACATACAACCAGAATTTATCCATAAATCTATTTTTGAATGATAAATGTAAGGATGCAATGACTTTAACAGATTTTGTGGAAAATTTGCATCTTTCTTTAAAGGATTTAGACTTTACAAATGCCCAAGGATATGTAGAGGGTATAAGTAAAATTTTTATTAGAAATCTGAACAACATGGATGTAACAGAAAGGCCTATACACTGTTCTGATCAAAAAAGATTGCAATTTTATGTAAAAAAGGAAAATAAATGGGAAAAGGATGCGGAGCATGAGGAAATAGATAAATCTATAGCTAAAGTAAGTAAAAAACAAATTTTAATTTTAACTGACTGGTGCAAGGCAAATCCTGGATACGAGGATGATCCTGAAAAATCAGAAGAGTATTTCAAATTAGTAGGAAGAACCATGGGTCCGAATGATGAAAAGAGATTAAGGCAAATCAAAAAGATTTTAGCAGAAAATGTGAAAATAACTCAACCAAAAAAAGAAGAAAATATAATTATTAAAGAGTGAACATAATACTATTTTGGTAAAAGAGGATAGTATAGAAATAGCATTAAAAAAACTCTTAAAGAGTAAAATTCAATAACTATTACATGCGTAGATATTTTGTATTATTATTGTCAATATTGCCTATGTTAATAAATTCCGAGAATTGTACGGTTTTATGGAACGTTGATAATTTCAATACCAGAATGAAAATAAAGATGTGTATTGAGCCAATTGAACAATCTTTTGTTGTTCCTGGAGAGATTGATTTTAATAATCTCTCCAAACTAGTAAATATATCGAACAATGGAACGTTTTTAAAAAATGAAAGTATGGCAAATATATCATCCAGCCCATCGTCCATGAAAAATTCAAATACTTCGATGAAATATTTAAATAATACCCCCTCTCCATCGGATGAAGGGGTTATTGAGACAGTGATTACACCCGCGGTACCTTCACCTACCGTCGTAGATTCACCGTCTGCCTACATTAGAGGGAAAGGTACAATTAATATTGAAACACCCTCTACAAGCGATGTAAACGAAACCTTTCTAAAAAAGAATCAAAGTGCTACAGATATTAATAAATTCGATACCACGGCATTTGTAAGTATATTGAGTATAAGTTTGATCGCAATTTCTGGATTATTATTGTATATAATAAAAAAGAGAAAGCGACAAAATGTTCAACCATTATGCAAATTTAATAAAATCAAAAAGAGGAGTAAATCTTTAGAAAGGCCTAAAGATTATATAATTGAACACATGGTCAAAAATCCTATTATTGAATCAAAAGAGGAAGAAAAAAA
>Ga0233413_10001511_pt1 | contig 10124 bp, 5 predicted proteins | sample Na_anoxic_6_MG_FD_189019 | JGI IMG/M metagenome (GOLD analysis project Ga0233413, IMG submission 189019) | Seawater microbial communities from Saanich Inlet, British Columbia, Canada - Na_anoxic_6_MG | ecosystem: Environmental > Aquatic > Marine > Inlet | place: Canada: British Columbia... | reverse complement strand
AGACTTACGTGAACTAATTACGGCCCGAGGACTTGCTATAGCCGATGAGCGCATTAAAGTCGAAGTAGATAAAGCATCTACTCAGGCGATGGGTGAAATGCAAAAAGAAGAAGATTTGGATAATGTACATGAGTATAATGGTAGTCCAAATGATGATATCATAAATCGCGCCACCCTATTAGATAAATACACAGTTATTATCAATGGAGACGTAGAAGAGATAGGCTCCATTGCGCTCACTGGAAAGATTCTAGTGGGCTTTGATTTTTCAAATGGGGATTTTTCTTATAGCTATTTTTGTCATTGTACTTTCTATAATTGCATTTTTAATAATGCGAGTTTAGAGAATATGGTTATAACTAACTGTACTTTTACTAGATGTAGCTTCGATGGGGCCGATTTTACTAGCTCCACTATAGCTCGCTCTCGATTTTTTGAAACTAATTTAGATGAAGTTGCATTTGATTATACAAGTATTTCAGATTGTAGTTTTCTAGTATCCAATTTCAATGACACCAGCTTTATTCAGTCCAAAATCCTTTATACGGGATTTAGTGATAGTGAGGGTGTGCATAGTGATTGGAAAGATACGAATGTCATCCAATGTAGTTTCAGTAATACTGACCTATCCAACTCTGATTTTAAACGGGCTTCTCTAGTAGATGATATTTTTATACGAAGTAATATGAGTGGATGTGATTTCAGCTCAGTAACTGTAACGTGTTTAACTATTACTATGACATTAGTACCACAAGAATTTCAAGAATTATTTGAAATCAATCATCTTTTATCTAGTCCTGCAATATTTGAATGGGAGCCAATGCTCCAAGAAGCTGTAGATGACGATATAATTCAAGATGTTGATATTGAAGATGACGAGGAAGATGACGAGGACCGACCATGGTAGGGTTGGTGGTGGATTATGTATGAGTTACTTATATAATGACTCAGGTTATCGATTCCTATCACTACATAGGAAAGTCTTAGAATATGACCCGAGAAATACAGATAATCTAATAATATTGGATTACTTTAATACTATGCGACGTAATCGAGACGATGTGTCCGTTTACTATAAGCTTATTGAATCTGAAATTAATCAATATCAAACAGGGACAATTCCCGACTCTCCCATTTCATTCCAAATGGTGTGGCATGAAATAAATATGGCGTGGGTTGATATCATTCATCAAATGATTTTTATTGACCAAGTATATGATACATTCCATGGCGAGTATAAAAATGTAGTAGAAGATATCATTCTACATGATACCCTAGATGAAAAGGAGACTTTAGTTTACAGATACTGTAAAACTGGAGAGTCTCCTTTTCATATCGCAGGTAAAATGTGGTTATATGGTAAGTGGATTGAAGTAAAGCGTAATGGTAGAGGCGAAACTATTGATAAAGATTTACGATTTATCTTGAGCTGTTACGAGAACTTTGAGAAGCGATTTGGGTCAAATCGAAAATTCTGTATTCTTTATCTTATGGATTTTTCAGGTAAAACCTTAGTAGATTACCTGACTGATTTTTTAGATGAATTACAGAATCCGAATTGGTAGAAGATGTTGTACGCGGAGGTTATTATAACACATAGGGAATAAAAAATGACAAAACAAAGAAAATACTCAGAATATCGTGAAAAATTATTAGAAATGCGCCACGGACGAATTGATAAAGCGTATCTACTCGAACTTGTAATGGATTATAAGTTTAAAAGAAAATTGGACCCGGGATTTGCGATGCCGAGTGAATTAGCTGAAGTTGTCTTAATTATTATAGATAAACAACTCGGTTCTAATTCATGGCGAAAATATTCAGATGACTGGAAAGAAGAAATGAGAGGTAGAGCTATTGAGCATGTATTAAAATATGCACATAATTTTGACCCTCTAAAAAGTAAAAACGGTAAAGGGAATGACCCATATAACTATTTTGCTATGATTATTGGTAATGCTTTCATTCAAAGTTGGCGTAAATTAAAAAATTATACCGAAACTAATGTTATCATTAATTACGATTTAATGTATCAGGATAATGAATGGAGTGAAGGTCAGGAGATTAGACCATCCACTGATTCTATCACTCCAGACCTTAATAGATTAGATTGGGGACATTTCTAAGCTAATAAAGGTGTAAATTACTTATAAACTACTAGTAATTCACATAAGGTTTTCAAAGTGGCTATAGAATTTAATTATTATAATTTTAAGAAAAAGAACCAAGTAAAATATGAGGTCGATATCGACCTTAGTGGACTAGATGTTAAATCTAATCCAATGGCAGCTATTATCGACGAAGAGACTGGTATAGCTACCGAAACTAACTTGGATGAAATCAAGGACGATAAAGTTAATTTCATCTATACAGGTGGAGTTAGGGATTTGGGTAACTCAGATAATCCAGAACGAGTCAGACAACCTTCAGGTAAAAATCCTATTAGGGAATATATTATCAATGAAGATGAACCTGAACAAGATTCAACTCCTTTATTTACTGTAGGTGAATCTGTAATAGATACACAATCAATTGACTATGGAACTGATAGTGACACTGCTCGAATAGTATCTAGAGGAAATGGCCCCACTGGTGATAATTTAGTATTACCCACTTTTTACGAATTGGATATAATTCCTCGACATGAATTATTTAAAAGTACAGCATATAACTACTACAGTGATAAGAGCGACGTAATTGTTGATGTAAATATATTAGCTGCCTTAAATTTATGGAGTAATGGATATAAAGACAAAAAAAGTGATGCTAGAGGATATATTGATAAGAAAACATTTTTTAACTCTATATCATCGTTACAGAATCAATTTAGTGACCGAAATATTGATATTGAAGTAGTTGAATATCCAGAAAGTTTAGATGATGCAGGTAATGACATCAATGCATCCGGTTTATTCAAAGATAGTGAAGTAAAGGATTTAAGTGATGCGGCTACTACCTTTATAGAAGCGAATCATGAGAATAGAACAATTTTACAACCACTTACTGATAATAATATAGTTCCATTTACATTAAGTGTAAAGGAAGGATTCCGTGGTTGGTATAGAACCAAAGAAGAACTTTACATTGATTATATTAATATAGTAGATGAGCTTAGTGATGAATTAAGTAGTTTTTCATATGCTAGTATATTTATGGGTAGTAGTGACTTAGAAGTATTAGGATATCATGAGGTAGATAATACTCCAATCCCTGAAGGCAATAATAGTGTTGTAGTTCAGTTAATGAGTGGTGAATATAGATACCCTCAGACTGCATATACGACATCTGACCCTAATAGTACAATTCAATCACCTATACAGATTACTGATGAAACTAGTATAGACTACCAAAAAGTATTTCAAATATCATATAGTAAGACAAATACTCGATGGGAATTTGTTAAAGATGGCGATGGTAACCATGTATTTATAAGTGAAATTGCATTAAATCAAAATCCAGTTGATGTTTATTTTCAATTGATAGACAATCAAGAAACATTATCAACTGCTATTACATCATCGTCACTATTCGCAGGTGCGACTGCATTTGCATTAGGTGGTGCCGGTGCGGTCATTATGGTAGCAGCGACTGCATTTGTATTACAGTCAGGTAATCTAATAGATAAACTAAAGTCAATTCGACGCGAGATAGAGCGATATGAAACATGGACCAATGAATCTGTATTTCCTAGTTCACCACCAAGTAGTGCAAAATTCTTTTTTAGTACAATTCGATATGATAATTCAGGTAATGAAAGTGCAGGTCCACTTGGAATAGCCCCTAATTCATTTAACAAGTTTGAATGGGATAAGAGAGTTGCTAGAGTATTAGTGCCAGTTGACTTTGGTTATAAGCGAAGTAAGAAAAAAAGAAAAATATTTGGGTTTACATTTACCTCTTATGTATATGAAAATTTGGGTGTTCGTTGGGTGTATGTAAATTTAATTGATACTAGTGTTTTCACTAGTTTCCGTAAATCACTAGTACCTTCTGGACAAAAATTTAACATAAATCAGAAAATAACTAAATGGGAAATAACTAATACGGTATTTAATGGCGCACGCGAAGCTACGGTTAATATAGCTACTCCTGTCGATTTAGATGTGATGGGGATAGAGATAGATGTAAGTGCATTTATGGTTGAGGTTAATGGAGCACTTCCATTGGCATTAAATGGTACATGGGGTGCAGTTGCAGTCAGTGATACTTCATTTAGATTGACTTTAAGTACTGATACCCCTACATCTGTATTTGATGATGATTTTGGTGTATTATTTAATATTATAGTTCCATTTGAAAAAACTCAACCAACTGATGATAATATTCCTGTTAGAATAGATTATAACATTCCATACTTACCTACTGATGATAAGTTGCGAGATATGGCATTCGAAGAATATGGACCATTTGACCAGAGTGAATTTGCTGTTCGAACTCGAAGTGGTGGTGATACATTGCCTTCACTACAACCCGATGGGACAGTAGTAGATGTTAATATTGATGATATACCCCCGGGATGGGAAATATTCCACGACTCAAGTAACAAAGTAGAAGCTATGCGAGATGGAATTGACATATATGATAAAGTCAATTTTTTAATGCGTATCCTAATTGAAGCATTTGGTGAATCTAGGGTTAAGTTAATTGAGACTACGCGTTCATATAAAGACCAAAACAATTTACAATTGGGTGGCAATAGTAGTAACTTCTTATCATGGCATAATTTTGGATTAGCTGCGAGAATTATAATAACACAGGGCGATAGCATACAGCCCATTGAACAAGGGTCTCCTGATTTTTGGACATTATTTGATATTGCAGAATCTTATACAATAGGTGCCGGTGCAGGTAATTACGGGGAGCCCTCTAATATTATATGGTGCGCTAGATTAGTTGCCGGTGCTGATATGTTTGATTGGGAATTTTTACCTATTGGTGTAGGTCATAAAGATGCATGGAAATTCAGAGATGCAGCATATGCTCAATTGGACCCATATTATGCTAATGCATTTGTGAATGTAGATAGATTAATTCCCGGCAATTCTCCAGTTAATGTAGTGCGTGGAGATAGCCAGCCGCCTAAAGATGGTAATGCATACATTTTAGAAAACTCAAAGGCATATAAAGAGAGTATTATAATTAATGGTGAGCATTATGTTAATCCAACTAAAATCCCTAGATATGTAATACCATCACATTTAGTATTGAAGGATTTACAGGAATTTTTATTCCTTATCCAGAATAAACAAGATGCAAATGGGACTGACATAGGTGGGCGGCGAACTCCTGATGAGTGGAAATCAAAAAATCCATATTCATATGAGCAACTTGTAATCTACTATGCATTGATAGGAAATTTCAGCTCTTCACGAACTCTAGTATCCGGTGATTATATTCGCAAGTTTGAGCAGTTAGTTGTGTCGATGGCCACATTAAATCCTATTGGATTTGTTAAAGCTTATTTAGGCGAAGCAGAATATCAAAATGTTAGAATCATTCCCGAAAATGCAGGAGATAGTTCATACATTAGTTTGGCTGATGGTAAATACACTACACCTGTACTTGAGATGCGTTCTGTAATACCTGAAGGTAGTGGTAATACATTTGGACAAGCTCAAGTAGATTTTGATAATGTCGAATTTGGTCAATATCAAGATGGTGTATTTATTCCAGAAGATTCAACTGATATTATTGCAATCAAAACTGACTCACCTGTATTAAGTGGGTATATTGAAGACGCTGATGGTAATATTACGATAGATGGCGGTGATGCTGATATTTTACATGTACTAGTAGCTGACCAGATTGTTAAGAGCTTTAATGTCGTTAAGCAAAATTGGTTAAATATTAATTTCAAATTAATGCATGATAGAATAACTGATAGTCCTAATACTAGAGTAATTCCAGTACTTGAGAATGAATTCGGTACTGTAATGTCACAAGACCTATTAACATTCAATCAATTACGTGACATGTTTCAGCGAATGGATATTAATAATAACAAGCGATATGTTGATAGTGGTGTATTGGGAATTGGCGTTGACCTTGATAATCAAGATGATAGAAACGAAGACCAATCGGTATTTGAGAAGTTAGTTACTAACTCTCAATTATCAGGTATAAAAAAAGTAAAAATTAGTAATGAGACTCTAATCGAGGATGAACCTATCCGTCGAATTGATATTGAGATGGTGGTTGATGAAATCAATCGCATGAATACTCCCAATGTCCGAGATATCTTATAAACTAAAGAAAAATAGGCACATTAATATGAGTAATTACGGACATAATAGCGGCGGTCACTATGACCATAGTCAAGGAAGGTATGTAACGAGAGCCGACGTAGTAGAATACGTTAAGGCACGTCTGGGATTCCCAGTACTTGAACTTGAACTTGAGATGGCAGAAAATAATGGCTTAGGTCATATTTATTTAGCAATCAATGATTCATTAGATTGGATGTGGAGACATGCCCAAGATGAGGCTAATTATATGGACTATATGGTTCTTAGTCTTCGACAGGGAATTATGGAATATGATGTTCCTGAGGAAGTAACTGATGTTATTGACGTTGCTCCTTCATTTGGTAATGGATTTACGCCATGGACTGCATTTGATGTAGGGGCTAATGAAAGTTTAGTAGCAACTACTGGTTGGTCGCAATTCGATTTAGTTACTTATACCGGAGCGCAGCGATATATATCGGATGTACAAAAATTGGTTGGGCTACAGTATAAAGTTATTTTTCATCCATATCAACATAGAATGAAAATTTATCCAACACCAAAAACGGACAGAATGGCTATGGTACGAATATATATGAAGGCGAAAATGTCAGATATTTTCAACATGATTAATTTTCGTGATTTGGTTGTTGCTCGTACTAAGATTATGTGGGGTGAAATTCTCGATAGAGATGATGTTACATTTCCGGGTGGGGGTAAAGTTAATGGTGGTCGTCTATTACAAGATGCTAGAACTGACTTGGATAAAATCGAAGATAGAATTTTGGGTGAGGGCGGTCAGCCATTCATCTTAACTGACTTAGATATGTAATTTATATACAGATTGTCCTGCGTCATAAATTCGGATATATCCAATAGTCTGTAATATACTCTCAGCTATTTATTATAATGTGGTGTTATCTAGAATGAATAAATGATTTCCCGCATCAAATATTCTTAGATATTTATTTATTATCATATTTTCATATTCAGTTTTGTTGTCATCATACAGAGGTAATTTCTTATCTAGTTTGTGTTTTTGGAACTGTGTGCGTGGATACAATACATTGTCATTAATTTTGAAGTAGAAGTAATTTGGTTGGGTGATGTGACTAAATATAAAATTACTATTTATATATCCATGTCCATCGAAATAACGCAAATCACAAAAAGTACCGAGTGTTGTTATATCATATTTGATGAGTGTATATTTAAGCATCTTATTAAACCCCCCTATTACATTGGTATTTAATTTATTACAAAAGCGTATTAACTCCCATTCGTATTTGGTGTTGAATCTGCTTTTAGATATACCGATGACGGCAACTAAATCACTATCATTAAATAATCCAATTTTTATTTTACTATGACAGTATCCTTGGATGTGGTTCTCATCCACAAAGGTTCTATACATTGAAGTGGTAATCTCTTTTAATACTGTTTTTCTAGCAAATATTCGTTCATTTAAATTAATTTTTGACTTAATTATGGATTTTACAATATCTTGTTTATGTACCCATTCACTCTCGAATATCTGAATTAGAGTAATATTCTGTGATTTGAAGAAGGTATATTTATCTTGGTGGTAGTTTTTATGTTTATGAATATCACTATGCCAGTACAGTCCATGAAACTCTATGGCGATATTCAATTTGGGTATAAAGATATCGGATTCCCATCTTCTATTAAGTTCGGTATCAGTGAAGAACTCATTATTGGTTACTGTATCAATATATATACTTCTAATCCAGTCTATTATATCATGTTCATACGATGACCTGAATTTTAAACAGCCACAGTTTATTTTTTGTGGGTTGGTTTCAATTGACATGAATTCTTTATCACATCGAGTGCATTTAAATGGAAATTTTATGTTATTTATATAATAGGTAATATCAAACTTAGGTTCAATTTTTTTTAGACTTAATTTAGCTATGAATGTATCCCAATATGATTGTTTTTTCTTAATACGCATGTATCTTTGATACTGTGGTAATTCCATTGGGTTATGGTGACCGAATACTTTATTCATCGTATTACTGTGAGTACTTTTAATACTTGGGATTTGTAATGGATATTCATGTCCATATCGCTCACGCATTGTTTTTAGTTGCTTATTATGTACATCGGCATTTTGCATTGCATATGGAACTCCATATTTACTCATATGCGTATCTTTAATCTTTTCTTTTATTTCGGATGATTTTGATGGATTGTCAACTCCATATTTTTTAATACAAGTATCTATTACTTTCTGGTAGATATCTTTATTCTGTAAAGAGTGCTTAGTCCCGTATCTAATTAAATTGGTTTGTTCAATTTTTTTCTTGATTTCGTCTGATTGGACTGGATACTCAACTCCGTATTTATCTAAATTGGTTTTTTTTATTTTTTGTTGTACTTTATCTGACGAAAATGGGGAATTACCGCCATATAACTTTAAATTGGTGTTAGCTGCTTTATTTTTAATGACATCACATTGCATAGGATTTTCGGTACCATACTTTGTGATATTAGTATTTTTAATTTTCTCTCTGATATGTTTTACAGATAGAGTACTTTCGGTACCATATCGTTCCAAATTAGTTTTTTTTATTTTATCCTTAACCTCTTTAGTTTGGGTTGGTGATGTAGTTCCATACTTTTCTAAGTTATTTGATTTGATTTTATTAATTTCGGTAATACTAGTATTCTTGCATTTAACTGAACAATATGTGCGGTATCCCTGAGTGAGGCTTATAAATGACGTGGGGTTATTGCAATTTTGATTGCTACATATACTTTCATTCTCGGTTAGGTAGAACTTATCATAATACTCCTTAGACTTAAGATTATGTAATTTCTTTAAATGGTCCCTTGAAAATATACCATAGCTCCCACATGTTATTACTTTACTACATACTTTGCATATAATATCCATACCTATACTCCTAATCACTGTTCCATGCTATCAATATAGATAAAAAATGATATTATGGAACATATAAACTATTAAAAAAAGGATGACGTGATGTCAGCAGAGTTTCAGTTATATAAATATACAGGGAATGATTCATCATTTGGTACACCGGTTAGCAGTATAGGGTTGAAGCGGATTGATCAAGCTGTGCCGGCTGTTTATGGTAATCCTATAGTTCCCGGTGATGATACAAGTGACGTAAATACTTATCCTATTTATAGGTCAGATGACCCAAAGGAACTTGTATACTCATTTGAATCAGCATTCAAATTGATATTGACCATTGCCCCTAGTAATCAATTAAGTAATATAAGAATCTATCCAGAGCCTTATGTAGATAAATATGGTAAGGAACATTCACATGCCCCACATAATCCAGATATGCCAAAATTTTTAATTGGTAATAGTATCACTTATACAAGACCTACAAATAATAAGTCTGATATTGCTATGAACGATATTTGGGATTACTCGCGTACAAATCCATTCCTATTAAGCGTTAATGGGAACTATGGACAGCAGGTAGATGAACAAATTAATGAACTTAATTATAATATCACATTAAATGATATTGGGTATGGTAATTTAATTTATTTGAATGATGTTCGGCAAGATTGTCCTCCTATCGTGATTGGTAATACATATCAATTCGTTAATAGAGAAACTGGTCAATTAGATTTCACTGTATTTGACCCAGTTGGTCCAACTGCTATACTTGCAGGTGATAATCCTGATATCGTTTATTCAACTATTGTCGATGGTAGCGAAACACTAGAAGTAGTGACAATTAACGCAACCGAAGCATTAATGACTGCATATCCGAATGGATTTATCTATGGTGATTTGAATGACATCAGTATTGGTGGATTCGTAATTTGGTTAGATTTGGAACAAGCTCCTGTAGAAGTAGTCGAATATGATGTAGTGGTTCAGCTTGATTG
>Ga0233413_10001509_pt1 | contig 10125 bp, 2 predicted proteins | sample Na_anoxic_6_MG_FD_189019 | JGI IMG/M metagenome (GOLD analysis project Ga0233413, IMG submission 189019) | Seawater microbial communities from Saanich Inlet, British Columbia, Canada - Na_anoxic_6_MG | ecosystem: Environmental > Aquatic > Marine > Inlet | place: Canada: British Columbia... | reverse complement strand
AACCGGATTTCAGGCACACTGGCTTCATTCCTGGTCTGGCCCCCGTTGGATTCAAAGAAGATCACCGTGGCCACCTTTTTGTGCAGGCGTGCTTTCTTGATCGTGTCAACGGCTTCAACATCCAGTCGTATGGCGTGAGATTCTTTCTTTCCGCAAATGTCTGTTGTCAAAGCGCCTTCAAGTTTTGCTTCCCCTAACTGTTCAAATACCGCTGCCCTGAATGTAGGGTCTTCTAAAGGCGCTGAGCCAAGTCCGATTATAGGATCTTTCTGTGCGCCCTTGAAGCCCTTCTGATATGCGTCTGAGACCCACAACGCCAGCAGTCTCAGAATTCCGCGCGTTTGCTGAAAGCGCGGCATCTCCTGCCATTTTCGTTCAAATACTGATAGTACTGCAGGGTGAAAGGGGTATGTAGATTCAAAAACCTCACGCGCATGATCAGTCGAGAACCACTGCGGTATTTGCTGGTGGTGATCCGTTGTCCATTCCGCATATTCGCTGCATACCGCAATAGCGTCCGTGTTTAATAAGACCTTGCCATTCCGGCCCACCGCCCGAGGGTCCCACTCAAACAGTCGTCGTCGAATTATTTCTGATGTTTCTGCTTCTGCGGACATCAATACAGCCTTACCAAGACGATCTAGCATATTTTTGAACCTCTGTTGATCGGCCTCGTCCTTATCCGTGTATGAAAGTTCAGAAGCGGGAATCGAAACAACCAGGACAACATTCTTAAGCCCGCGCGCTGTTTCAGATAAGGATTGCATAAAATTATAGAGTTTGTTGTGATATCCTTGCTCCCGATATGTGCTGACGTAGTTTATGATTTCATCCATCAGGATCAAACAAGGACGATCTTTGGGAAGGAAGGCCTGAATCACGTCGCCCTTAGGCTCGATAAATTGCTTGTCATGTTCGGCAACAACGGCAAATGCCTCAGCGCCGCCAAGTTGAAAGGCAATCTCACCCCATGGAGATTTACGAACCGGGGTCCCGTCTTCACCGCCCCGTCCTGTAATCGAGTCAAACTCAGTCCCAACAAAAACAGCAGTGGCACAGTTATCAGGAACCGACTCAATATTACTTTTTGTCAAAATCTTTGACACATCGCGCCACATGCCGGATTTTGAACCGCCCTTAGCAAGGTGGTAAAGCAGTGCGAGTGCATGTGTCTTTCCGCCCCCGAACTGTGTCAACATATTGAAAACCGCTGAGGTTTCAGTTGTCTCGCCTGATAATCTACGCACAACCTCTCCTCCAAGATTACAGAGCGTCTCTGTCAAATACGTTCGATCAAAGAAACGTTCCGGATCTCGATAATCCGGCGGAGCGGTTCCGAGACGCACTTTGTCCAGATGCACTGCAAACTCCGAAGCATCCAGAGGCTTTCCTTCACGCAAGTCCTCGCGCGGTGTTACGACCTTGTACCAGGGCTTTAATTTGGACATATCTGTACCTCTTTATTAATCCCACCTTAAATCAAAATCCCAATCCCTTTTTCCTTGCCAGAACCCCATCCACCCATCGTTTTTCATCCGTTCCGGATGGATAGAGGGCGGAAAGGGCCTGAGCTAATCGCCAGTAGAGGGGACTCAGGCCGATACCGTCTTCAACAAGGAATCTTTTCAACGCCTCTCCTCGACCCGCTCCAAAAAGGATCATGCTCTGATGCAGTTGATCAAGAACTGTTGAACCGGCCCTTCCTGATAAATTCCCTGCCCAGTCGCCGGAGTCCTCTTCCATCTCTTTCAGTTCACCCATAAAATCGAATTTTTGCTGCTTGATTTTCTTCCTTTTTTTCCCTTTCGTAGCTTCCCCCGCATCCTTCCCGAACAAATAACGGGTTCGTGCGCCGGCAGAAAGCAGGGTTGCTGTATCGCCTTTGATCTTAACCAGATGCCCGAGGTTTTCAAGATGAGCGCCAAGCCCCTGGGCTATCTTTCTTGCAGCATCATATTCAAGATCATAGCCAGTAAGGCTCTTTGTTTTTCCCTCGTCGTCTTCGGAAATGCCTCCATTTTCGCGGCTTGTCCGCAGGGTCCAGAGCCACATGGAAGTAAGCCGGGCATCTTCTTCAAAACCAGAAGCGTCAGCGCCTTCAAATATCATTTTCAATGCTTCACGGGAGACAGCCGCCCATACCTGTTCAAGATACTCTTTCAATTCAACCTTTTCGCCGCTCGCTTTTTCAACTGAGGAATAGCGGGAATAGATCTCAAGGGCCGGGCCGAGGCAGGCAAAGATGGCATCCGCTCCAACCACCCCTTCTTCCGCCAGGCGTGGCATCCATTCGTGAATGCGCTTGGGAAGTTCTGCGAGCACGTCACGCCAATCGCCGATGTCATCGGTGCGGAGCGAGCCGTCGGGATTTTCGCGGGGGCGGCAGACAAGGTGAACAGACGATGCGAGGGCGGCGGAATTTTGTGAGCGCAACCGTCCTGGTCTTTCAGTATCAATAGGCCATGATCCAGTCACCACCCAACCAGCATCTACCATTGCCTGCAATTGTGCCTCCCAGCCACCTGTTGACTTATGAGCGAAGACCACTATACCCAAACCACTCGGAGCAAGCACCCGACGTCCTTCAGATAATGCCTTCGTCATACTATTCTCGAAAAAGGCTTTGTCCTTGCCCTTTACCTCATCAACTATACACTCATCATCTTTGGGAGAAAGATGTCCTTTGAACAAACTGTTATGAATATTCCCAACGGTCCGTCTAAGCCACGGGATAAAAAAGTCTGATAAATCTGCATAGGGAATCGCATCATAGTATGGCGGATCGGTGAAAAATCCTTGTGCCGAATCATCTGGAAGGGGGTGGTTGGTGGCAGAGGCAGTTTCGACATTGCAATTATCTGTATTGACAGAGATATCATTCGCTTCAATTACTCGCCAAATCCAACCAATTGCTCCTTCCCAATTGCCGGAACCATTTCCCCAAGGATTACATTCAGGCCATTCCCATACAATCGGCAATGCCTGCCTACCGAATGTATGCGCAATAAATTCCCCGGTATTCGCCCACACTACTAAGGATGTTAAATAATCAGCCTGTCTGTCCACTGCCAAAGCCAAACAGGTTAAAACAGCATCACACAAACCATCATCCTCCATTCCCTTCCCTATTACGTTCCCAGCCTTTCGAATCAGTTTCACTAATGTGGTGAGCGCCAGAGATTGACGCGAGTTGAATAGGTCTCCCCATTGTTCCATCCCATAACGCTGGATCCGAAAACCGAGTGTACCTATGGGAGGAAGCCTTTCATCCGGCACAAGGCTCACTTCTCCGTAGTAGTTCTGTTTACGCCGTTCCAGTTCTATAGCTGCAAAGCTGACGGCCTCAAGATCTTTTTCTGTTGGCAACCTATAAAACCGCCCTTTTTGTTCTGTCCGGGTAGTAACAACGCAGAACATCCGCGCGTCATTTGCTCCGCCCCCCCGTTTCTTTAATTGCGCGCGGACACTTTTAACGGGTGTAGTATATCCGCAGACCGGGCATGTTGCAGAACCGCGGGCAACGGTTCCTTCGCCTACATCCTTTGCGCTGACGTTTTCCATGATCTCAAAATCAACTCGTTTTGCATGGGGTTTTGGTATTATTCGTAATGCCACAGATTTTGTTCGTTTTTTCGCCAGCCAAAACGACCGCATCAAGGGCACTTCAGCCCCACACCCCGGCCCTTCACACTGAATCGTCCTTGCCCAAAGATAAGCAATCGGCGTGGCCCCATCAGGATCTTTCGGATAAAACTCCGCCAATTCCTTTTCCGCCTGTTCCTTTATCCACTGTCCCCACTTCCGAACCTCATCAGCAAGTCTTTGCCCATATTTCGGAATATACTCCAGCACAACCTTGTTGAGCAGAACCGCCACCGGATTAAGATCACTTGCAAATGCATCCGCGCCCACCCTTAACGCCTCCAAGGGGATTGAACCTCCCCCTGCGAAAGGATCCACTACCAGCGGACGTGATCCGGGTTCTCCACCCAGGGCTTCATGGGCTGTCTGAGTCAGAGTGCGGCTTGTTTTCAAAAACTCAGGAACCGCCGAATTATCCCAATTCGCAAAATCAGCAATAAAGTCCAAAAGTGCCTTACGCAGTTCAACATTATCATCAAGCTTGTTGTCATCCTTTGAAATTGCAATAAACCGCCTGCTGCTCTCCTCGCTCATCAACTTTAAATGATTTTTAGCCCATTTTGTCATTAGCTCACGAGCTGTCTTGCGAAACTCATCCGGGCACAGCTCATCGGCCGGGTCAGGCCAGAGCGAAGCGCAGATCACCGCCCGGCAGGACGCCAGAGGCCGCCGCGCCCACCAGATGTGAAGCGTTGAGATGTGGCCATGCCGGATGCTCTTCTCACGCCGCGCATGTGCCGATATCCGCTTAATTGGCAGGTCAACTTCAATCAAACGTTTGGGATATTTTGGAGTACCATCTAACTGGCTTTGTTTTTCTGAAAAGGCCTGTTCGGAGGGTGCCTCATGAACCTGTCCAGATATTTCTGGAATTTGAGCCTCATGGGCATATGTCTCAGTTACGGGCAGATCTGTCTCAATACTCACAGGCGCTCTCAGGATGTCTAAACATTCAATAATAGGTGCTACATTAGGTTTGCCGGAGTCAACACTTCTACCGACAGGAAATGCTCGAAAATTTCCAAAAATATTTTTTGCTGGAAAATCATCTGTACTATAATTTACATAAAACATGCTTGGCGTCTGGCTTGAATTTCGTTTTTTCAATAGCCTGGAAAGCCAATCAGGTGCTGGATCCGTTATCAAAACTGCTTTTGCCAGCGTTAGCTGAAGGTCTCTGGCGCGAAAAGCTAATGAAGGGTTCCATTTTTGGTTTGGTTTGGCAGCGGTAAGAACTATAATTCGATTTTCATCCCATATATCCTGAAGGTCTTGTCGAACCCGAAAATTGATAATCCCATCCGCTAGAAATAATGCAACGTCAGCACCTTTCTGTAATGCGATTCGTATGCTCGGCCGCTCAATGGTCGGGCCGTAGCCAACTAAAAATGTAACTCCAGGTTGTGCAATAGCTTCGATACAACCAGTAGCTGCATTAACCTCTCTTTCAGAAGGCTTACCTGATGGAAGCACTGCAAGAAAGGCACTATCTAAAATATTTAAGTTGCCTTTTGCGTAAAATATTGCCGCACTTTTCCCTCGGAGTGCTTCAGGATACTTTTCATGGCCCGGATCTATAACAACTACCCCCATAGATTGCAGTTTTTCCAAGCTCTTTTCATCTTCGCCGTTTTCAATCTTTTGCCCCGCCAACCTTGAAGCAGAGGGCTCGAATACAAAGATTTCTGCTTCAAGATCGGATAAATGCTCTCGAATCATCTGTGAAACACGTTTCCAGTCTAAACCGCCATGTCCGCAACCGAGGGCAGGCAATGCGATCCTAAGACTTGGGTGTTCCTTTGTTTGTTCAATCAAGTAGTCGCGCAATGCTTTGAGACCTGCCTCGATATCATCGTACCGAGAGGGTTCCCGCCAATGGCGCTTGGTAGGAAGATTAATAACCCAATCTCCGAGAAGATTCTTCCAGATGTGAAGTTGACCGGGCTTCACCTTGCCGGCCTTGCAATCTTTTTTATAGTCGCGAAACATCTTTGGATACTTATTTTTAAAAGCAAGCGCTACACCGGCACCCATCACCCCGACACAATTCACTGTATTGATGCGGATATCTGCCGGTGTTTCGAATATGTCCCCTTTGCTGATTTTGATCATTTTGGTTTTACAAAATCTTCTAAAACAAATAGGTTAATCAGAGGATTCAAGCTTGGCCATAACGGTTTCACGTAATTTGGAAATTTTTCGATCGTATATAATTCCCCAAGTGGGATTGACGGACATCATATCAGCCTTTCCTAAAGCAATTATCATGTCCAATTCTCGCTCATCCTCAACAATTTCCTCAAGCTCTTCAACGCGTCGCCCTTTGCCTACTATATCACCGACTATATCGTGATAACAAACCAGTTTGCAAATAACCTTCGCAGAACGTGGCTTCATTTTGGCAATATCCTCGGTTAGAATGCGCTTTAACATAGGGAGAGCCTTTATTGGATGGTCCGGATCGACTTTTTGTTTACCTTTATTAGCAGCCCATCGGCTCTTTGGCCCTTTACCAATGTCGTGAAGATAAGCAGCTATTTCAACGAGTAATTTGTCTGTTGAGTCCATGTCTTTAAAAACCGTTAGTTTCCGCAGCTCTTCAACGACTTTAAGGGTGTGTGTACCAACATCCTCAGGGTGCATTTCGTTATCAGATTCAAGACCAAATATCTCTGCTGTTTCAGGAATACAACCTAAATCTGCTCTTAAGGCAGATTTTAAATCCTTAAGTTTATTAAATTTAGGATTAGATGCCTTCCCAATATGTTGGAGCACAAAATCAATCGTTTCTTTATACGCTTTATTTGTTAAATATGGGCCTGTAACAATTGTGTGTTTGCCACTTCCGTAAAAATCAATGAAATAGTGAATCGGATCAAAACCAATTGGAGGTGCCTTGATACTGGCTTCATCATAACACTCAAGCACATATTTTTTTATTGAATCATTCCAAACGATGATTTTTGATATGGAAGATTTATCGATTCTTCTGTGGATAAGCAACTCAGCCATTCTTTCCTGTTTGAGCCTGTCATTAGGCATGCTCCATTTAAGATTACCGATTGCTTCCCAATTTAATTGCTCCAAATCGGCGAAATCGCTATAGAAATTTGGATGCATTTTTGTGTTGGCCGCCGCATCACAAAAAACGCTTGGATAATCATTCATAATTAGTATTGGAAATTCAAAATAAATAATAAACTGCTGATCCACGATCTTATTGCGAACAAGGTATAGTAACATGGAGGAACGTTTACAAAAATAAAGCGGCACATAATCATGAACGACCCCGCCATCTCCGCAAGTAACGGGCATTGCTGCCCTGCGGCCCTGAATATCTGATAAAGCTATCGAATCATACTTTATGCCCAAGCGATTATTCTCACTGGTTGACAGCAGTCCATGCTCAAGAATACCGGGCAGATTATCTAAGTGGGTAAAGTGGTACACAGAACGATGCTTGAATTTGTCTGGCATCGCCATTTTATGCCTCCGGGTGACTATCCCCTAAGATTGCCTTCCCCTCCAGATGATAATGCTCAACCTTTATAATTGGTTTCCATCCAAGGCGAGTAGGATCTTGAATAATATGAATCTCAGGGTCGGTTGCACAGTTGAAAGCCACATAAAGCCAGAAGTCCTTTTTCAGTCTTTCAGCGGTCTTATACTCGTTTGTTGTCAATGCTATCTCTCCGGTTTGTGAACGGCCTTTGACTTCGATAAATCTTACCTCAATGGCCGTCTGTGGATCTTCAGGGTGCGGCTTGCGCGAGATCAGGTCGAATCCGCGGTTTTCATCTTCAACACTTTCCACTTTCCAGCCCCGGGCTTCTTCATACTCGGTTACTGTTTTAACCGCAATTTTTTCAATTTCCGGGTCGCGCACCATCTTTTTGCCAGTTGGCGTTTCACGTTCCGGGTGCGGCAGTACCCAGGCGCTTCCTATGTGCTGAATATTGCTGACGGTGCATTGTTGTTCTTTCAGCAAATTAGCTTTGCGTTGCTCAAGTCGGTTGTTCAGTTCATCCAGCCTGTCTTCAAGCATCTTTATCCGGCCATCCAGGCCAGCCTCAGGTGAACCGGATTCTTTCTGCGTCTGCAATTCGGCAAATTGATGTTGAATTCTGTCAATAATTGTGTTCAGGCTGATATCTATATGCTTGGAGATTGTCTTCACATCTTTTTCCCGCTGCTTCTGCTCATTCTCCAGCATTGGGACAAGCGCCTCTTTATAAAGCGCAGCCTCAACCTGTTCCCGACCGGGCATATCTGGATTTTCCGGAAAGGCAGCGCCTTTTGGGGCGATGGAAAGATCAAGGAAGATAGTTGGCTGGCGTATGGTGATGGAGCCATCCAGCGTTGTCTGTGTTACAAAGAGACGCTTATGCAGAATGTTCCCTCGACCGTCCCGGATTTCCGCAGAAAAAACCATAAGCTTGGCTGGATCCCCTCGATTCAAGTCATAAAAAACTGTTCCCCGTTGTAAATCCTCCTGCACCTTGTCCTGGACCAAGGACCTGATGCTCTCAAAAAGCGGGTGACCTGGCGTAACCCATTCTAAAGTTGGATCTTTTGCGAGCAGTTTTTTGTCAAAAATAATCTGTTTATATTCACGGCCCAGCCTGCCAAAGCGCCGCTCTAACTGTATGCCATATGGAAGCAGTATTCGGGGCAGCCGGCCCACTTGATAAACATGTTCTTGATTCTTGAGTTCCCTTGGCGAGATTCCGGCTAATGAGGCTGCATCTATGAAGAATCCTTCGACTACTTCTGGAACAAGCCTCCGTTCTTTGGCCTCTTCTGATTTGCCGACAATGACCGACAGGTTTAATTCGCGTTTAGCAAGCCCTTCCAGAGCGGATTCAGTAATCCGCTTTAATCGTTCAATATCCACCTGCTCAACGATCCTGTCCTTGATTACATCTTCCGTAAGGTTGCGGGCATACATATCGCGCAGCATACGTTCCAGTTGATTGGCAGGGAAGATATCACCCAGCACGTTGAAGACCTTTCCTGTCCTATTGGGGTCAAGATCTTCTTCAATCTTGCTTATACGGTCAAAAAGCTTCTCTAATACACGCCCCTCGCGGGTGTTGGTGGAAACAAAGTTTGTGATCAGACAATCCTTCTCCTGCCCGTAGCGATGAATACGGCCCATTCGCTGTTCCAGCCGGTTCGGATTCCAGGGAATGTCGTAATTGATCATATACCAGCAGAATTGAAGGTTGATGCCCTCTCCTGCGGCCTCGGTGGCAACCAAAACCTGGCAGTCTTCTTTAAATTCACGCTCAGCAAAAATGCGTGTTCCAGGGGTATCCCTATCCCCGATCTTCATGCTGCCGTGAATCTGCGTGATATTTAAGCCCCATTCTCGCAGTTTACCTAAAGGCCGTCCATCACGGCCATCTCCTGCAAGATAATCCAGGGTGTCTTTATGTTCAGTAAACAGCAGGAGTTTCATCTTTTGGTCTTCGAAAATACCGTTTTCAGTAATAACCTCCTTTAGTTTGGTCAGCTTTGTTTCAACCTCCCGGGACTCCAAAGGCATTGCAATTTCAACAAGTTTTCCCAGTTCGAGTATTTCTTCCCTCAGGGCATCCGGGTCGATGGAGGCCACTACATTTTCAAGGTCTGCAAGGATTTCCTCCTTCATTTCGTCCGGCAGATCGTCAAAATCATCCGGCACTTTTTTCATGATCTGCTCTTCACGATATGCCTCAGGATCTTCGAGAATCTTCTCTCTCCTGGCCTTCATGCGCTCAAGTGTGCGCCTTACCGCATAAATGCAGGAGGCAAACCGGCGTTGCAGCATGGCCATGGTGAATCCCAAAGCGCGGCCACGTGCCGTATCATCCTGAGCAGCTTTTATTGACTGATTTTCAACATACTGAGTCAATCTGTCATAAAAATCGAGTTCTTCGTCATCAATCTGAAAACTCACTGTAAGAACATTTCGTCGTGTAAAAAGGCTCTTTGCTTCCCCGGTATCCGGATCAGGAAACGTCACGAGCGCTTCTTTCACACGGCGAAGGTAAAAGGGTGCCTCCCTCACCTCCATCGCCTTTTCCAAACTCTTTACGTCCCCGTAAACGTCTCTGTCTAAGAGTTTCAGAAACAGACTGAAATTTTTTGGATCACCTTTGTGTGGGGTAGCTGTCATCAACAGATAGTGGTCTGTCATATTAGATAACGATTCGCCTAATTGATATGCCAGCGTCTTTTTTTCCTCGCTGTACGCGCTCATCTTATGCGCTTCATCAACGATAATCAGATCCCAATTGCTCCGCATCAGACTTTCCCTGGCATCTTCGATTCTGGAAATCCACGACACCGAAGTAATAACCTGATTGATATCCTGCCAGGGATTAGCCCCATAAGTAGCCCTGAACACATCACTCCGTATAAGCTGGAAATTTTCCCTGAACTTATCTTTAAGTTCCCGCTGCCACTGAAATGAGAGATTTGCGGGGGTTACAATCAAAA
>Ga0233413_10001507_pt1 | contig 10128 bp, 9 predicted proteins | sample Na_anoxic_6_MG_FD_189019 | JGI IMG/M metagenome (GOLD analysis project Ga0233413, IMG submission 189019) | Seawater microbial communities from Saanich Inlet, British Columbia, Canada - Na_anoxic_6_MG | ecosystem: Environmental > Aquatic > Marine > Inlet | place: Canada: British Columbia... | reverse complement strand
CCTGCTCCTATGACTTTTATATAGTCTTTTTTTTTCATTTTTTCTTTGTTATCAATTCTTTATAATCACAGTCAGGATTACCACATATGATATGAGGTTTATATTCAATCCTTCCCTTGGTTAAGAACGTCTCGCATTTAGGGCAATTGCCTTCAATCGGCAGGTTCCATGAACTGAAATCACATTCGGGATAATTCTCACAACCGATGAATTTCTTTTTCTTTTTAGTTGTTTTAAAAATTACCTTACCACCGCATTTAGGACAGTCATTACCGGTCTCTTCCAAATACTGTTTTGTGTTCTTGCATTCAGGAAACCCAGGGCATGCAAGAAATTTACCGTATCTGCCTGTCTTAATGACCATATTCCTGCCGCATTTCTCGCATATGATATCAGTTTCTTCCACCGGCATTTTAACTTTTTCAAGGGTTTGATATGCTGTATCAAGAATACCGCTGAATTCTGAATAGAAATCTGTCAGAATTGACAACATGTCCAGATTCCCTTGCTCAACATCATCAAGTTTATTTTCAAGGTCGGCTGTAAAATTATAATCCACAATATGATCAAAGCTCTTTTCCATAATTCCGTTTACAATTTTGCCAAGTTCCGTAGGAAGCAGGGTTTTCTTTTCCCTTTCAATATATTCCCTGCTAAGAATTGTTGAAATGGTCGGCGAATAAGTAGACGGCCTGCCTATCCCCTTTTCTTCAAGCATCTTAACCAAAGAAGCCTCGGTATACCTTGCAGGCGGTTGAGTAAACTTCTGTTCTTTTAATATTTCCTTAAGGTCAACTTCTTCATTTTTTGCGAGTTCCGGCATATGTGCATTTATAATCACTTCATCGTTACCGTTTGTTTTACCTGCAGATACATCATAAACGGCCATAAAGCCCTTAAAAGTTACGACACTACCCAGCGATTTGAATATCTGACTGCCTGATTCAAGCTCCACATTGACGTTATCAAGCACTGCTGGCGCCATCTGGCTGGCAATGAACCTATCAAAGATTAATTTGTATAACTTGTACTGGTCGTTTGTCAGGCTGTCTTTTATATTATGAGGTAATAAATCGATAACAGTAGGACGAACAGCTTCATGTGCATCCTGTGATTTTCCTTTGTTCTTATAAGTATTATGAGCAGCCGGGGTATATTCAGAACCAAACAGTTTTTCTATCAAATCCCTTGCTTCATTCTGGATATCTACAGAGATTCTGGTTGAATCCGTTCTCATATATGTAATCAAACCTACGCTGCCCCTGTCTTTTATATCGATGCCTTCATACAACTGCTGGGCAATCCTCATTGTCTTTTTTGTCGGATATCCAAGTTTATTGGATGCTTCCTGTTGAAGTGTACTTGTGATGAATGGCGGAAGCGGGTATTTTTTCTTCTTGGATTTCTTTATGCTCTTAACAAAAACCGGCTTTCCTTCGAAATCTCCAAGGACCTCTTTTACATCAGCTTCATTGCTTAGTTTCTTTTTACCATTGCTGTCTCCGAAGTACTTGGCCCTAAATGTTTCCGAATCGCCTTTTTTTGCTAATAATAGATTAAGATTCCAATATTCCTGTGGTTTGAAATCACCTATTTCCCTTTCTCGCTCACAAATCAATCTGAGCGCAACCGACTGCACTCGCCCTGCGCTTAAGCCGGTACGTACCTTTTTCCAGAGCAACGGGCTGATTTTATAACCCACAATCCTGTCAAGTATTCGCCTTGTTTGCTGAGAATTAACCATGTTCATGTCTATAGGACGCGATCCTTCAATAGCAGATTGAACTGCCTTCTCTGTAATTTCATTAAAAGTAATCCTGCAGTTTTCTGAATTATTGATTTTCAGGATATGGGCCAGATGCCATGAAATTGCTTCTCCTTCGCGGTCAGGGTCAGTCGCAAGATAAATTTTCTTATAACCTGCCGCTTCCTTTTTAAGCTTGGAAACCAGATCTTTTTTATCCGGCATTATCTCATACTTCGGTTTGAAACCGTTTTCCACATCAACACCAAGATACTTTTTAGGTAAATCCCTTACATGTCCGAAACTGGCAGTGATTTTATAATCTTTACCTAGAAACTTATTTATGGTTTTGGCTTTCGCCGGTGATTCTACAATAACTAATTTGTCAGCCATTCAATCCTCCGAATTGCTTTTATGCTGTCAAAAATCGTGTTTTAACTCCATTTTTGTTCAGCATTCAATATATTATAACCTTTTTTTATTAATTTCAATCATTTTTTGCAATAGGATTTCAGGAGTTTTTTTTATGAGCCATATATATCCTTCAATACACTAACATTCTCCAAAGGGTAAGCACCTTCGGAAATTAATGAATCTGTGCCCTCTGAAAGTTCAGATTCCTTGTTTACAAATACCAAAACATCCTTACCCTGCTCAAGTGCAAAATCCGCTGTAATAAGAGAGCCGCTTTTCTTAGCAGCCTCGACAACGATTACAGCTTCCGACAGACCGCTTATTATCCTGTTCCTTGCTGGAAATGTATACCTGTTAGGTTTTTTATCCGGAGAAAATTCAGATATTAAGCATCCATTATCCTCAATACATTTCATAAGAAACTTATTTTCATGCGGATAACATATATTCAGTCCATTCCCAAGTATTGCAGCAGTCATACCCTTTTCCAATGCACCCAAGTGTACGCAGCTGTCAATTCCCCTTGCCATACCGCTGACAATGCAATATCCTAATCCGGCCAGCAATTCTGCAGAAGCAAATGCATTTTGCCGCCCACTGGTTGTGGTTCTTCTTGAACCGACAATTGATATGCATGATTGTTCCGGAAGTTTTCCCTTGTAATAGAGCATGATCGGCGGCGAATAAATATTCAGCAGCTGCCTTGGGTATTCTTTTTCAAATATACTGCATAATTTTATTCCTGTGGATTCTAGTTCTAGTTGTGATTCTTTAATTGGTTCTATTCTAATAAGTTTATCTATTTTAAAAAGATTTAATTTGGTTCTTTCACACAAGTCTTTATAAGATGCCATGAAAATACTTTCAGCTGTACCATACTCATTCAAAAGAAGGTATTTTTCCCTGAAACTAAGAAACTCAGCATTGCTTAATGCAATCAAACTTGAATAATCCATACAATAAATATATGGCATTATTTGTCATATGTCAATATTTGTTATCTATTTAACGAATAAAAATGTACTTACCGATACAGCGGTTGTTACAAAGGTTCCCCATATCAAGTCAATTATTGTTATTTTAAGAGGAAAGCCTTTCATGGTTGCTAAGTTTGTAAGATCATATGTAGCATATGCTACGAGACCGAATAATGCGCCGGCATATAAAGCATAGCCTATGCTTCCCTTATCTACAGCAGGCACTATTACAAAAAACACTACACCGACTATATAAATTAAATAGAAGATTATTGCTGCAGCCCAGTTTATCTTTTCTTTTTTAATCCCCTTAAGTTCACGGTCATATAACTTCTTCGCTACGAAAATCAACCAAACAAAGTCTATAACCAGGAAAACCGCCAAGGCAACTGAAGCATATTTTAAAAATTCAAGCATTATCTAACTCCTTTAAACTATTTATTTTTTCTTGAACCATGGAATGAATTTGCTTGTGACTTTTTTATATTCTATGAATTCAGGATTTTTAGAATATTTTTTCTCAAGCATCGGGACTCCCGAAACATACAATAGAAGATATGTCAGTACAATCGGACTTATGAGTGCGACATACCAAAGTTTTGTTGAAAATGAAATAATGAATATTCCCCACCACATCGTCGCTTCACCGAAATAATTCGGATGCCTGGTATACTTCCACAAACCTGTTCGCATTATCTTCCCTTTGTTTTTTCCGCCTTTTTTAAAATTTTTCAGCTGCATGTCTCCGATAGCTTCAAATATGAACCCTATTATCCAAACAGCCGTACCAATTGATGCAAATAACAGGAAATTTTTCTTATTTTCTGTAGATAAAATTACAAGAAGAGATAATGAAATGATATACATAAAAACAGATTGTAGGAAATATACCTGGAAGTAGGCTTTGACAACCGGGAATTTACTACCCCATTTTTCCCTGAAGTTGACATATCTGAAATCCTCGGGTTTACCCATGTTTCTTTTTAAAACATAATAGAATAATCTTAGTCCCCATATCGATACAAGCAACACAGTAATTACTGAAGCGGCATCATAAAAGCCTTTTACAAATAAAATAAAAAACGCGACTATCACAAAACCAATTCCCCAGCCAATATCTACTATTGAGTTGTTTTTAAGAACTTGTCCAATAATGAACAAGACAAAAAAGTATGAAAATATCAAGATTAGCACCTGCAAAAATATACTCATTAATTCACCTTCAATCTTATTTTTTTGCGATATAGGATATTGCAACAGCCCCCATGCCGGCGCTGATTGCTATAACCGATGACGTCTGCATTATATAGGATGGCTTTAGCCCTATGTCTTTCTCCAGTATATCCGCTAATTCCACAGCCCTTCTCCTATTATCAATATAAACAATTGAGTAACTTTCAATTCCCAAAGTCCTGTGTGTTTTTTTCATAAGTTTAAGCAATTTTTTCCTGCTGCCTAAATTTGAAAACGCAGCGCCCCCCAGTGTCCCTTTGCCATTCTCATCCAGTGTTACAATTGGCTTTAAATTAAGCTTTTCAGCAATTTTACCGGAGGTTGTACCCAGCCTTCCTCCCTTTATCATATTCGTAAGATTACTGACGCTGACAATTATTTTACTTTTTGGAACTATTGCTTTAATTTCCTTAACAATAGTCTTATGGTCAAGTCCTTCTGCAATAAGTTCGGCGCACTTCTTTACAAGAAGCCCCTCGGAGCCAGAATTTTGCTTAGAATCAATCACTGAAATCAATTTATCGCGATCATCAAGGTTTTCAGCCGCTTTTTTAAATGAATTATGCGTCCCGCTCAATTCAGCAGCAACTGTTATGGCTATAATTGAATCATAATAATCGAGTAAATACGAGAACAAATTTTCAACAGTTTTTGTATCCGGCTGGGCCGAGGTCGGAAATTCGTCAGAATTTTCAATATGACTTAATATCTTGGAATTAGATATAGTCAGTTTATCCAGATATTCTATCCCATTCATGGAGATGTTCACCGGTACAATATTAATTTGATAATCATCTATGATATCGAAGGGTAAATCTGCAATTGAATCTGTAACAAGCGCAATCTGATATTTCCTATTTTCTACTATTTCACTCTGCCTTTTCATGTCATCCACTTTTTGACTAAGGATTTCTTCATGAGTGCCGATTATATCAAAAATACTTTCCGGATTATCGGAATGTATATGAACTCTTGCCACCCTCTCATTGCCTGCTAAAATAAGCGAATCGCCCAAACCTGTTAAATCTTTGCGCAGGGCATCAAAATCATGGCACCCCTTAACCAGAGCTTCTACACAGTACCTATAGTCTGTTTCTATATGTATATCAGGTGAACCTGTCTCAGTTTCCTCTTCAATAGATGTAAACATTGCTTTTTTACCATATATTATGGAATCCATAAATCCTTTTATAAATAAGACAAATCCTTTTGCTCCTGAATCAACAACCCCTGCTTTTCGTAAAACGCTCAACTGGTTTTTTGTTTTAACAAGTGATTTTTCGATTGCTTTAAAGCCGTGTGACAGCAGTTCCTGGAAACTTTCTGCATTTATATGAAAATCCATTAAAGACTCCGCCCAATCTTTTATAACTGTAAGCATTGTGCCCTCCACAGGGTTTGACACAGCATTATATGCATATTTAACTGATCCTTGATTTGCCAGAACAAATTCCTCCATGCTAATAATATTTCCCCCGGCTATCTCCATGCTGACTCCATTTAAATATTGGGCAAGAATGATTCCGGAATTTCCCCTTGCCCCTCCAATCGAAGCATCAGCAATCGATTCAAGCGTTTTCTTTACAGAGTCTTCTGGCTTTGATTTATTAATTATGGACATCATTGTTGACTGAAGGTTGGTTCCTGTATCACCATCGGCAACAGGAAAAACGTTAATTTTATTTAATACAGACCTGTACCTCATTACATGTTCTGCACCATGTATATAAGCATCATAAATCTTTTTACTATCAATATATTTCATTAACAGCTCCATTTGTTGAATTTACAAGAGTTTTAAAACTCGATTTTGCTTAAAAATTCCTTAACTCCTGTTATATAATCATCCCTGTTTTTAGGGAAAGCACCGCCGTGTCCACCCTCATCAAACCATATTACTTCTTTGACTTTCGACCCGCATTTATCAAATAGCTCATTAGTCATATCCGGATTTATGTAATCATCGTCCCGGCAGTTCATAAATAATACAGGATTCTCCATTCTATGTATTCTTCCCGAAATATCTATTCTTTTTATATCATACCCAAAAATTAATCTTATTAATAGTTGTGCAAAGAACATTACAGCTGTAATTATAAAATCGGGCATTTTAAGCTTTCGTTTTACAACATCAAATGCCTGCTGTTTAAAATTACTATATGAGCAGTCAGCTATATAGAAATTACAGTCATCCCGGACTCCGCAGGCATACGATAAAAGTATGCCTGAACCCATTGAAACTCCATGCATGCCGATATTAATATTCTTTCCGTATTTTTCGCGCAAATAATCGACAACCGCCTTTAAATCATATTTTTCGTAATACCCATAAGAGATATTCTTACCTTCGCTGCGTCCATGCGACCTTGAATCCCATATAATTTGATTGTATCCCATTCTGCAGTACATATATGAGAAGTCCAGCATTGCTTTATGATTAAGGGTGACCCCGTGCAGCAAGATAATCCATTTATCTAAATCGCTATTCTTTATTTCCAAGGCATTCAGTTTATAAAAATAGGGTGAATTAATTTTTATATAGTTTAAAGGAATATTCTTAATCCAATCTTTTACTTTTTTCTCATATTCAGGTTCATGCCATGGGAATGAATACTCAAGAATATCACAATCAAGTTTTAGCTTTTTATGTGCAATACCAAAAGATGTCATTAACCCTAATGTAGCAAATGTTAAAAATATCAAAGCTATAACCAAAAGAAAATACCCCATAGACCCCTCCTGAACTAATTTTATAAAATAATTATTTATTTAACAAGATTATTTATATATTCTTTATACCCACTGTGCAAAAATTTTATATAATATTTATATAATTACAGGAGGTATGCTATGCTGCGGGAATATTATCTGAAAAATATATACAAAGTTTACGACCTGAATTGTTCTGAATCTGTACTTCGAACTGCAGATGAAGTTTTCTCTATGGGACTGACTCACGAGGCAAGACGCTTATCGTCTCCATTCGGCGGTGGAATGTATATTGAAGAGAAGTGCGGTGCAGTCACTGCTTCCCTGATGGTACTGGGCTACTTTTTTGTTAAGGAAAATGCGCATTCCACGGATTGCATGCGGGAAATCGTCCATGATTACTTTGATTCATTCAACCAGTTAATGGATTCATGCGAATGCAAACCTCTTAAAGTAGCTCATCGTTCTGAAGTCTATGGCTGCCGCGATGTAATATCTGCATCGCTTGACATACTGGAACTAATTTTAGATAAGCATTCTGATAAGAAAGTAAGATAATTAAATTTTTCGAAAATATGAGTCTATAAAGCAAGATTGTTTCAGGTAACCTGAATACCTTTTTTAAATACCTTATCAACTGAATAATCTTCATTAAGGATAAGCAGATCCGCAGACCTTCCTTCGATGATATATCCTGCCATGTGTTCTATGCCTGCAGCTCTGGCCGGACTTGATGTACCGCTCATTAATGCTGCTGCCGGACTGACGCCTGATTCTATTATATTCTTTACTCCATCAGCTATGGTTATAGTGCTTCCGGCAAGGTTTCCGGAATCCAGTCGTGCTCCTGTTGGCCCGACAGTTACATGCAGCTCGGAAAAATCATATTCTCCATAAGGAAGCCCTGCCGCAAGCATTGAATCAGAAACAGCAATAGTCCGTTCAGGACCTTTAATCTTGAAAATTAATTTTATAATTTCAGGATGAACATGAATTAAGTCAGGAATAATTTCACAGTAGACATTGTCCCTGTTAAGTGCAACGGTTGTTATTGAAGGTGTCCTGTGGTGAATGGAAGGCATCGCATTAAATGTATGTGTAGCGATTGAGCCGGTTAAATCGAAAAACTCTGAAGCTTTTTCAGAATCACATACAGTGTGCCCGAAGGATACTGTAATACCCTTGGAAATCAAGAACCTGGTCAGTGCAAAGCCAATATCCAGTTCCGGTGCAATAGTCACCCGAGAAATAGTATCGATATGTTCACCGAATTTCTTTTTAAAATATGATGCATTTGGTTTTTGTATGTATACAGGATTCTGCGCTCCTCTTTTCTCTGCATTAATAAACGGCCCTTCCAGATGAACACCGGGGACTTCATCCTTTAAATTGCCATAAACGCACAATGTGTTAAGAATCTTTTTTGAATGTATCGTCGGTATTGATGGTATAAACGTAGTACACCCGGCTTCATAATACAATTTAGCCATTGCCGGGAATTCTTCCTCAGTTATATCCGAGTTGTCAAATCCTCCGATTCCATGGGTATGGATGTCGACATATCCCGGGCACATGACCCTGTTGCCGGCATCAATGAAATCGCCGTTAAAACTGTTACTTGCATCTGATATCCCGGTGATTATGCCTTCATCAACGATAATATTTTTATATCCGTCCAGAAATTCATTTCCGTCGAAACATCTGCAGTTTTTAATAATCATATGAACACGCCCTTATCTTTTTGTGTCCGATCTCTTTATGAAAGCAATAGCCCTTTCCCGCGTTTTTTCATCTTTATCTATTGAATTCCTGAGAAAATCGGGATGCGTGCTTACAAACTCACGCATGAAATCATCAGGAGACTTCATATATTTTCGAATCATTTCAAACTGGCTTTGCGTTATTTCCCCTGCTTCCAAAGCTCCAATAAACAGGCTGCTGCTGAAAACAGAACCTGTAATTACACGTATGCCTGAAAAAACCAGTTTACCTGTGCCTCCCTGCTGCCTGTCCACAACAGCCACGGTCCACGGTATGTTTATATTCACTTTCTTCATAGCCGGTATCCAGTATTTAAAATAGCTTGAACCCTCTGTGACAAGGTCGGCAATATGGAGTGTTTTGCCGTTATCACCGTCAAATACCCTCTCTGAACTACCGTTTATGGATTTCATCACAATCAAATTCTTATAGATTGTCAAATGAGGCTTCTGCAACAGGTATGCGCATATATTAGAGAAAAACCAATCCCGTCTTTCTCCACCTGATATATAGTCGATTTCGTCAATATCTATGTTCTCAGTAATCATTTTTACAAGATGGTCAATTATAGCCTTGTACCGGTCATTAGAATTATAAAACTCCAGAGCATACCTTGTCATAATGCTGGGAAAATCATACTTGTCCTTTTTATGCTCATTAATAAAATCCAAAGCCTTGCTTGCTTCACCCTCTCCTCCGAAAAGAAAATGGGTGTTTATATAGAAAGGGCCGAAAGTCCCCGATGTGTACCAGAACGGATTCTCAGCTCCGCTGATTTTCAATGCCTTTGTTGCGAATAATTCTTTTTCTATAATATTCATTATTTCTCCTAACGCGGCGTATAACCGTGTAACAGTCTTTTAATTTCACTCATTATATTTGCATTCTCAGGTGAAATCAAATCAGGATCTTCATACAGCAGACCAACAGCAGCTTCCTGGGCTTTTTTCAGCATATCCATATCCTGGTATATATTTGCAATTTTAAACTCCGGCAGCCCATGCTGCCTTGTCCCGAAAAATTCACCCGGTCCCCTTATGACCAGATCCTGTTCAGAAATATAGAAGCCGTCTGTTGATGCAGACATGATTTCCATTCTCTTTGCCGCAACATCCCCGCTGCCTCTGTTAATCATAATGCAGTATGACTGTTCACTTCCTCTGCCTACCCTTCCCCTCAGTTGGTGAAGCTGGGCCAGGCCGAATCTTTCCGAGTTATCAATAATCATCAAGGATGCATTAGGTACATTTACGCCAACTTCTATGACAGTAGTTGAAACAAGCAAATCTG
>Ga0233413_10001506_pt1 | contig 10130 bp, 5 predicted proteins | sample Na_anoxic_6_MG_FD_189019 | JGI IMG/M metagenome (GOLD analysis project Ga0233413, IMG submission 189019) | Seawater microbial communities from Saanich Inlet, British Columbia, Canada - Na_anoxic_6_MG | ecosystem: Environmental > Aquatic > Marine > Inlet | place: Canada: British Columbia... | reverse complement strand
TCCTTGAGCTTCCTCATGAAGTCCGCGAACGCTTTCCTGTCGTTGGATTCATTGGTGATGATGATGTCAATGTCGCCCGACGACGCCGCGCCGCGCCTGTAGCTCCCGACGATTTCGAAACGAGATCCCGCGGGCGCTACGGCATCGAAGATGGGACGCAGTGCGGCCTCGTAGTTCTCCACTTCCGCGCGCGGTATGCGCCGGATGATGTCGTCATGGTATTTGAGTCCTTGGAGCTGCTTCTCATTGAGTAGCTTGGTTGCATCGGGAGAGGCCTTGAGCTGGTCGACCGTGGTGATGCCATGGGCGATGAGCTCTTTTGCCTTTGCGGGGCCGATGCCGTAGACCTGCGTGAGCGCCACCACTGGGTCGGCGCGCTCGCGTTCCAGTGCGGCGATTGCGCCTGTGCGCATGTACTCCTCAAGCTTAGTGATGATGGCTTTTCCGAGGCCCGCCTTCAGCTCGGCCGGTGCGTTTTTTAGTTGTTCAACGGAGATGATGTCATCTGGGTAGACCATGAGGCGCTCCGCACCGCGCTGGTAGGCCATGGCGCGCATTGGCTCGCCCTTCCTAGTCATAAGAGCACTGAATTCCTCCAAAATCCCGATGAATTCCTCGTTGAGACGCTTTGAAGCGGGTGTGGTGGCGCTGGCCATTGTTGATTGTTGTGTGTCTCTCTTTAAGTTTTCGTCACTCTTCAATTTTACCGGAGTCGTCTGCTTCTCGACCTCTCTCTGGGCGGGCGATGGAGCGACGAGCTTTTGCGGAATTAGCTCGAGGGGCAGTGGGGGCGGCTTGGGCTTCCGCGCCCTTGGTGTGGCGGTCTTTGGCGTAGCAGTCTTCGGCGTAGCAGGCTCGGGCGTAGCAGGCTCGGGCGTAGCAGGCTCGGGCGTAGCGGCCTTTGGTGTAGCAGCCTTTGGCGTGTTTGTCCTTATCCATAGTCCTTGGCCGAGGAGAGAAGAAAGGCGTGCCGAGTCATCCAGAACGGCGTAGGCTCCGTCGCCTAGCGACTCTACGATTTCGAACGGCCGAGAGCCTATGCTCTCGGCGAGCACACTGATTCCTAAAAGAGCCTTCTTGAGGTCGGCTACGCTCTCTTCCGAGTCTAGCCGCACAGGGTGCTTCTGCCCCTTATAGTCGAGCGCCAACGTGCTGGGGGGCTTCTTGAGGGTTTTCGTCTTTGTCTGGGACACGACTTTAATGGTTTTTCCATGGAGGGACGGTGGTTTCTTTCGGCGAGAGTTCTTCGAGGGAAGTATCGTGATCCTCTCCGTCTCTCTCTCCGTCGGCTCCATCTATACTCTAAAATAAGATTTAATAAATCCTGGAGCGTAATACTCGTCGAGGTGACGCTTTGACTCTGGTTTTCCGACGCCGGACCCTCTGGGCGTCCTCATGGGGTTGATCTTGGGCACCGGCAGGCGGTCGAGAGGGATGGTGTTCTTGTCCATGCTTATAAAATATACCTATAAATATATAGGATGGGTCTTAGCGGAGATCAAGTGCGAGGACTATTTGAGTTTCCGCAGCACGGAAAATCACTGATGGACATACTCGGTGCGGAGTTGCGGCGTCCGGCGAGAGGCGGCACCGCCCGTCGTATGAGACGCGGCCCCGGTACCCTGCGGAGGAGTAGGCGTTACAAGAAGACGTCGAAGAAGCGGGGCCGTGCGAGCCGCAGACGGCGTGGCGGTGCCCGACCACCCACCGTCAGCGCACCGATGGCGCTCGCCACCGTCAGTGCGAACATTCGGTAACTCGTCGAGAGAAAGGGAACGAATTTTCGTCTATGGATCGTCTGCATAGAAGAAAATCGATTTTTGTTAGTTTGGACACGTGAGGCTCGCGCCTAATCAACCGCGAACCCGTCCTTGAGATATCCTTCTCCCGTTTTGTTGTTCTTGTCGACGTTCGCTAATGCGTCTTCGTCTTCGTCGTCCCCAATGCCGCCCTCCACAAAGCGCATAGCCTTTCTCTTGGTGTTCTGTACCTCTCTTGAGTGGGCGTCGATGCTCGACGTCTCCTCCTCTAGGTCGAACCCGTCCATGATAAACCTGAACACATCGACTGGTACGGTCTGGCCGATTCGATGGGCTCTTGCGATGGCTTGGTCTTCTACTGCAGGGTTCCAGTGGGGAGAGACGAAGTATATCTCGCTGAATTGCTGGAGATTTAGGCCCTCGCATCCTGTTTGTATTTGCAGTATCAAAACGTCCGGTGCTGACTGCAGTATCCGAGCTCTCTCTCCGCTCGGGGTTCGCCCGTCCAGGGTAACGACGTTCATTCCTTGTGCGGTGAATCTCGCTGCGAGCTCATCTATCTCCCCGCGATAGTGACAGAAGACGATCTTCGAGCGCCTGTTGTGGCGTCTCTCTACTATCCTCCGTTCGACCGCGTCAAGCTTGCTTGAGTGAGAGGTTGCCCGTTCAAACGCCTTGCTGTCGGCCAGTAGGCCTATATCGATGAACTTTTGGACCTGTTTCTCGATGAGCTTGGGATATACACAGCTTTGTCGTGCGCGCACCAGGAGGGCAAGGGTTCCATGATCGAGAGATGCTATCATGTTGTCGACCTGTCGTGGGTTGACACGGCTGAAGTTGAGAAGGGCATGGATATCTTCTGCTAGCCGTTTCTCGTCGGCGTCGTCCCAATCAACGAATTCTTCATGGACGCTTAGTGCTGGGAGTGTTATCCCAACATCTGTCTTCGTGCGCTTCAGGAGGAAGGTCTGGCCAATGATGCTTAGGTTGCTCTCCTTTGTGTAGAAGTCCGCTGTCATTCCCATTGCGGAGCAGAGGCTCCAGAAATCGCTTTTCCTGTTCTGGATAGGGGTACCCGTCATTAGCCACCGGTTGCGCGCGCTCACTGCCACCGCCCCGATGTGGTTCTTTGTGTTCGGGTTCCGGAGGTGATGTGCCTCGTCGAAGATCACTCGGTCCCATTTCAGCGCATGCAGCCGTGTCCCAATTGCGTCGGGGGCGTGCATGGCGAGGTGAGCGTAGGTGCTGAGCACGATTGGAGCTTCTGCGAGCTCCTCGTCGCTGATGAGCTTCTTGCCACCGCCGTGAAACACCAGCGGCGAATGACCCATCGTTCGCTCGATCTCCCTTCTCCATTGATCCAGGAGGGCGAGTGGCAGCACGATCAGCGTTCGCGGCAGGAAGTTGGCAACGATCAACCCCATCATGACGACGGTCTTGCCGAGGCCCATTTCGTCAGCCAAAAGGCCGCCGTGCACGCCATCCGGCGGGGAAGGGTCATGCTCACGCTCGAGCGCCCACTTCACGGCCTCGTGCTGGTGGGGTTTTGCGTCGAGTCCTGCTTGTTGCAGATAGGAGTTGAAGTCCTCGAGTCCTTTGGATGTCGGGGACATGGGTTAGTTTAGCGATGACCAAGGGACAAAATGCAAAAGCAGCTTCAATTTTTTGCGTCGCCTGACCTAAAATGAGTAACGATAGCCATGGGTTACGTAGTTCAGTGGAATGGCGTGGGGGCGTTCGCAGAGGGCTGCGGCGCGGTTCGAGACGGGCTTCGCCTTCTTGGGCGTGGGGGAGGGGCGTTGTGGAGGAGTTTGGTCCATCGCTGATACTGTGTCTTTGGAAAAAACTACCTTCAATTTTTCCCCCGATCTCTCGGGCTTCTCCCTAGAAGTGGCCCCTTTTAGAATTAGGGGTGAGGGCCTGGTGGGGCGCCCCAGAATGTGTAAATGAGTGCGATTAGCAGAGCCATCTCGGCAAGGGGGACGGGAAAGCGCCCGCCGTTGGCGGCCCAGAAGCGTTGGCAGGCGTTGGATCCGTCGTGCATATCTTAGGTGCATATGGCTACGCTGCCGAAAAAGGTTTCAATTTTTTGGCCGTCTCGGCAGGGCTCCGGGCTCGCATACCTAATCCAGAAAAAAAGGCTTCAATTTTCTGAGCGGCTGCTTATGCGAGGTAGAAGTGAGAAATCGGGGCTTTTCCAGAAAATTGAAATGGTTTTCCTGGGAGATGGTCCTCACCACACAATGCAGAACCAACAACTGAACCAACAACCAAACATGACCACCACCACCACGATCGTCGATACCCCCAAGTTCACGGCCGGGGCCGCCGCGAGGCGTGAATGGGCCCAGCCGGAAGCCCTGGGGCGCGACTACTCCGCCGTCGACTACGATGCGGCGCTGGGAGGCGTGCTTCGCCCCACGGTGCGGCTCGTTCTCGATGACGACGAAAAACGCCAAACCACACTCAAAACCCAGCCCATCGGGCCGGCCGAGGCGGTCGTCTTCAACGACACCGCTGAGGTCCTCTACGCGATCGTCCGCAATGGGAGGATCGTCAAGATCGGTGGTTCACGCAATGGCATGAAGTCCCGCTGGGCTTCCTACCTGTGCGGACACCATGTGGCCGAGCGCGGCAAGTCGGGCAAGATGTCGGTGACGAATGCGTTCCTCTACCACACGATCGAGCAGAGCCTCCTGAACGGCGATGAGTGGGAGATCTGGGTCCACCGGCTGCCTCGCGTGGCTGTCGTGGTCGACGTTTTCGGCGTCCAAACGGAGGTCGAGGCTCAGGTGTTCCACAAGTATGAGGCCGCGGCCATGGCCAAGTTCGAAGATCTGGCCGGCTTTAAACCCGGCCTCAGTGCTAATGTGGGAACGGTGTAAGAGTCTACAAAAAGGGGGAAGAAGAGCGATCTGGCGGTTCTTTTTCCCGTCGTTTTTTGCCGTGATCGATATCGACTGGCACTTCGCAAAAAAATTGAAATGGCTTCCCCCCCACTACTTTCCTCAAATCAAATCAACTCAATGACCGGAATCACGATTCTTCGCCCTTCCAAGTCCTGCCGCATCTGCTCCAACCACGGCCAGGACGCCGACTGTTGCCCTTCCCGCTCTGGAGGAGGGTGCGTGACGATCGCGGGCTTTACGTGCGGCTACTGCAAGGAAACAGGACATACTCTCAAGCACTGCGAGAAGCTCAAGGTCGCCCAGGCGCGCCGCCGGGATCACGACTCGTGGTCTCTTATGACGCTGGCTGACTTCAAGGTCCGCCGTCCTCGCAGGTCCTCGAAGGGACAACTCGTGCCGCAGCTGAGACGCCCACGTGCAGAGAGGGTCGTCCCCGACCTCAAGACCGATCTGCCCCTGACGCAGGCCCAGGAAACCTCCGCGGCGTGCTGGGGCGGATTCGTCGCCAAGCGCGGTATCGATGCCTCGATGACAGAGCGGCACACCGAGGCCGTGGCCAGGACGCAGCGCCTGTCGATCCGCGTGACGGGGAGCGACTTCTCACCCGTTCCTTCCCTCGAGAGTTCCCCAACTGACTTCCCGGAATCACTAGAGCATACCCCAGGCTGGTATTGCTGGCCCGCGGACACCGAAGAAGACGCACCCGATCCTGCAGTCAGCCACACCAATACGATGCTTGCTGCTGTCGTGCCCGAGGACTGGGAAGACGAGCTCTAAGATGATTAAGAGCTATTGCATGTAGAACAAACAACAACGAAAAAACATACCCGAAAACAAACTCTTGTATTTTTGTTTTCGAGGCAATTAGTGTGCCAAAAGAGCCGATCTCCGGCTGCTACAAAACCCTCCTCTTTGTCTTTCCTTTTCCGCGTTAGTTCCTGAGCAAACGATCGCCTCCCGGGAAACACCACTCCTCTCCGTGTGCTTTGATTGGCCTTTCGTGGGTCAGGCTCTTCCCGGCCCGCACAGCCGCCCTCATGGCCCGGTGCAAGCGCACGCACTTCCCGGTGTCTAGCGTACCGACCTCCATGTACTCGGCTTCGTAGTTCTTCACGAACAACCCAATCGAGTCTTTGGAACGCGACACACGGCTAGTTAGCGTAATTCCGTTCTGGACCTGGGGGTTCGCGTACCAGTCAAGGGTCAACTCCTGCCTCCCGTGCTTCGTGTGCGACCATGATATAAGCGCTGTCTTCCTCACTACGTCGTCCACGCACATTTCCCTCATGCGCCTACGTGATTCGGTGTTGACGAGCTTCACCTGGAAATAGTTCGTGTCCCGCCGGATCGCCAAGGTCTCACCGAATATGTCATACTCAAGCACGTGTCCTTCGCTCTCGATGAACAAGGACTTATTCCAATAGCCTTCGGTGATGGGTTTCCTGCCACCCAGCAGTGCCGTGTCGAAACCATTCTCCTTGTAGAACGCGCCGAGCGCTTCTTTGATGTCGAGCTGGTCCACTTCCACATTGACAAACATGTCGTCGTGCTCAAACATTCTGTAGTAGCCGTGTTTGTCAGGGATCTTGGTGATCTTCCCATTGGCCGAGCGGACGTACGGATCGTGGCCGGCGGTGGCAGTGATGACGACGGACGCCGCCATCGTCGCCGCCGCGACAGCGTCGGCGTCAATGCTGAGGGCCGTCAAGCTGAGGGTCCCCGAGGACAAGTTGTTGTCTTGCAAGTCACCTGTCGCCCTAAACCCATTCTCGGGCACCGATACCACACAATTGGCATGTGTCATGGTCACAGTGCACCGAAAACGTGTAGTGCCCGTTCCTTGCACGTGCGTCGAGTACATGTTGCCCGGGATTCCGCCCGTTACTGCCACGTCTTCCAGGCTAAAGGTGGAATTCGGCGGCGTCACGTCGAAGTACAGGGTCGTCGCGTTCCGCACCTCAGCGCCGTCCTTGGAGGTGATCGCGACGGTGGGGCGCGCACCCGCATTTGCCGCCGCCTCAGCAGCCGCTGCCTCAGCAACCGCCGCGGCAGCAGCCGCCGCCTCTGCGTTAGCTGCCGCCGCCTCCGCCGCCAACGCGGCCGGGTGTGCGCCCTCTTGCCACACTGTTGCCGCCAGTGCAACGGCCCTCTGTGCCTGAGCAGCCACCACCTCCCCGTCAGCCTCGATCACTGCTGCCTCCGCCGCCGAGGCTGCGCCTTGCGCGGCCGTCGCGTACTGACTGGCTGCGACAGCGGGATCGTCGGCATAGGCTCGCGCAGCGAGCGCATGGGCACTCGCCTTGTCCCTCGCCGTCTGTGCGGCGTCCACGGCAGCGCCCGCCTGCTGTCCGGCCATGACGATTGCCGCCGCCTCCGCGCCTTCCGCCGACGCCGCCGACGCCTTCGCCGCCGCCGCCCGCGCCGCCGCAACCTCCGCGCCCCACCGCCCCGTCGGCAACCCGGCGGCGTCATAGCCTCGGTCGGCCTCCGCCACCGCGTCCATCAGCGTCTCGCGCTCGATGGCTTGACGGCTCAGGTCCCCCTCCAGTGCCAGGTAGGCGGTTGTCGCCGCCAGTGCAGCGTCCCTCCGTCCCTCAGCATACGTCAGGTGCTGGGCAGCAGCGGACGCGGCTTGCTGCGCCGTTGTGGCCAGCGCGGCCGCGGCTGCCGCGTAATGACCAGCTCCCGAAGCCGCCGCTGTGTCCGCGTAGCCTTGCGTAGTCAGCGCATCCGCGGATGCCTGAGCCACCGCTGTCTGTGCGGCGAGCACGGCAGCATCCGCATCCTGGGCGGCCGCAGCAATCGCCGGCAGTTCCTTGCCCTGGTTCTTCTCCCACTCGGCGCGGGCGGCGACCAGCTCTGCCTCCGCCTCCTGCAACCCCGCGCGATCTGCATACACCGCCGCCTCTACGCTGTAAAGCTCAGTCTGTGCTGAGGTCGAGGCGGCTTCGGCCGCCGTCGCGGCCGCAGCGGCCGCGTCCGCTCCTGCCTGCGCCCCCAGCTGTTCATTCGCCGCTTGCAGGCTCAACGCACTGGTCGGGCCCCGCAAATTCTCCACTTCGCTCGCGTAGTCACTCGCAGCGTCCGCGTGGGCTTGCGCATCATCGGAGTATGTCCTTGCGGCGGTCGCGGCATTTTGCGTATCCTGCCTGGCCTCAGCCAGCGCCTCCTCCTCCACTCCGAGCGAGCTGTCTCTCGCCGCCTGTGCAGCGGCGGCGTGTTCCTGACAAGCCGCCAGGGCGGCCTCCGCCGCCGTCGCGGCCTCCTCCGCCTCCTGGGCGGTTGTCGCCGCCTGTGCAGCGGTGTGGTGTACCCGACAAGTTGCCAGGGCCGCCGCCGCCTCCACCTGTGCCGCCTCCGCCGCCTCCGCGGCCACCTCCGCCGACGAGCTGTTCGTCGCCGTGAGTCCCGTCAAGGCGGTAGTCACGTAGGCTCGCGCGGCCTGCGCATCGGTTTGCGCCTGGAACTCCGCTGCCTCTGCGGCGAGCACGGCAGCGGCCGATCTGACCGTGGGTAGATCCGTCGCAGGCATATCCCTATACAATATGGCTGCGATTAAAGTTTTCCGATCCGGCCGTCGTGTTTCTTCCTACACGCCCGCCAGGGGCGGGCGTGTAGGGACCCTTCGCGGTGTTTATCCTGGGGAAAAGGATAGCGACCCGCTTGTCCGCTCTCCGGCTCATATTTCTTAGTTCCGCGCCGTTAGCTCCTGAACACGGTTCCCCTTCCTGACGAACCACTCCTCTCCGCGCGCTTTAATCGGCCTTTCGTGAGTCAGTTTCTTCCCGGCCTGCACGGCCTCCCTGATGTCCCGGTGCAGGCGCACGCACCTCCCGGTGTCCAGCGTGTCGAGCTCCATGTACTCGGCTTCGTAGTTCCTCACGAACAACCCGATCGAGTCTTTGGAGTGCGCCAGCCGACTGGTTAGCGTGATTCCGTTCTGGACCTGGGGGTTCGCGTACCAGTCAAGGGTCAACTGCTGCCTCCCATGCTTCGTATGCGACCATGATATAAGCGCTGTCTTCCTCACCACGTCGTCCACGCACATTTCCCTCATGCGCCTACGTGATTTGGCGTTGACAAGCTTCACCTGGAAATAGTCCGTGTCCCGCCGGATCGCCAAGGCCTCACCGAATATGTCATATTGGAGCGCGTGTCCCTCGCTCTCGATGAACAAGGACTTGTTCCAGTAGCCTTTGGTGATGGGTTTCTTGCCGCCTAGTAGCGCCGTGTCGAAACCCTTCTCCTCGTAGAACGCGTCGAGCGCTTCCTTGATGTTGAGCCTGTCTACCTCCACATTGACAAACATGTCGTCGTGCTCAAACATTCTGTAGTGGCCATGTTTGTCGGGGATCTTGGTGATCTTCCCATTGGCCGAGCGGACGTATGGGTCATGACCGCTGACGGCGTCGCCGGTCCCGCCGCCAGTGGACGACCCTCTTTTCCCCTCGTCGAAGAACTCTGCGGGGCTCCAGCTGTCCGCGGCCAGCGTGACGTCGAGTTGCGCGCCTCGGTTATTGTCTTGGGAGCCACCTGTCACTCTGAACACATCATTCGATATCGTCAGCGTGACCGTTTCTCCCCTCCAGTCTCGGCCCCCCATGCTTAGGGTGGAAACAAAACGCCTGGTGTCGCCGACTGCGTCGTAGGCGTAGAGTGAACCCAGAGTCACGCCCTCGCCGCCCACCACCACCACATCCTCCCGACTAAAGGTGCTGTCCGCCGACGTTACGTCGAACCACACCTGCGGCTGGTGGTCGTGCGTGTGGCCCACCACAGCGTGTGAGAAGTCCAACAGGGAGATCGCGACGGCGGGGCGCGTCCCGCCGCCAGTGGACGACCCTGTTTTCCCCTCGTTGAAGAACTCTTCGACTCCCCAGCTGTCCGCGGCCAGCGTGACGTCGAATTGCGCGCCTCGGTTATTGTCTTGGGAGCCACCTGTCACTCTGAACACATCATCCGGTATCGTCAGCGTGACCGTTTCTCCCCTCCAGTCTCGGCCCACCATGCTTAGGGCGGAAACAAAACGCCTGCTGTCGCCGACTGCGTCGTAGGCGTAGAATGAACCCAGAGTCACGCCCTCACCGCCCACCACCACCACATCCGCCAGGCTAAAGGTGCTGTCCGCCGACGTTACGTCGAACGACACCTGCGGCTGGTGGTCGTGCGTGTGGCCCGCCACAGCGTGTGAGAAGTCCAACAGGGAGATCACGACGGTGGGTCGCGACTCGGCCACGGTGGCGGCTTCAGTGGCAGCGGCTTCAGCGGCAGCGGCTTCAGCGGCAGCGGCTTCAGCGGCAGCGGCTTCAGCGGCGGCGGCTTCAGCGGCGGCGGCCTCAGCGGCAGCGGCTTCAGCGGCGGCGGCCTCAGCGGCGGCGAGGGCCTCTTGATAGGCGGCGAGGGCGGCGGCCTCTTCGGCGGTCAAGCCGCTGGCGGCGGCGGCCTCTTCGGCGGTCAGGCC
>Ga0233413_10001504_pt1 | contig 10134 bp, 15 predicted proteins | sample Na_anoxic_6_MG_FD_189019 | JGI IMG/M metagenome (GOLD analysis project Ga0233413, IMG submission 189019) | Seawater microbial communities from Saanich Inlet, British Columbia, Canada - Na_anoxic_6_MG | ecosystem: Environmental > Aquatic > Marine > Inlet | place: Canada: British Columbia... | reverse complement strand
GATGATGTAGATCTCCCGTTTAATACTTAGTTTGACATTTTGTTAATCTCTGAGCCATCTGTAGAAATACGGGTGGCTCAGTTTTATTTTATATAACATGTACGATCTAAGCAATGCAGATATACCCGAAAGACTCTCTAAAGAGGCTATACTTGAAAAAGCAAGCCAAGAAGAGATAATGAGATATTACATAGGGATAGATTTCACTGTAAATAAAGCTTTTAGATCTCCTCTTAGAAAAGATCAAGTACCTTCTTTTGTTGTATATTCTCTCTCAAACGGAGATCTTCGATTTAAAGATTTTAACGGTGCTCAAGGTTCTTGTTTTGATTTAGTAATGATAATGTATAAAGCTTCGTTTGTAGAGGCTTTAGAGATAGTAAATAGAGATTTTAATCTTAAATTAAATGGTAGTAGTGGAAATACTACTTACCAAAGGCAGTATAAAGAATATAAGCCTGATAAAATAGAATATCATAAAAAACTATTGCAATTTAAACCGCAATTGTTTACAGAAAAAGATAAAGAGTATTGGGGGTCTTATAAGATCACAAGCCAAACACTTGAAAAATATAAAGTATTTTCTGCTAAATATATATTCTTAGATAAAAATCTTATATTAAGATATAATAATTACAATCCTATATACTGCTATAAGTTTGACAATAATGTTAAAGTTTATAGGCCCTTTGCAAACAAGGGTGAGTATAAATGGATGAGTAATGTCACTAAAGACAACATACAAGGATACGATGCTCTAGATTTTTCTAGAGATACTCTCATAGTAACAAAATCACTTAAAGATGTGATGTGCTTACACGAGATGGGATTTTCTTCTATAGCTCCTCAAGCTGAGGGCAACAGAAACCAATACGAAGCGATAGATAATATTGCAATGCATTTTGATAATATAGTAATACTATTTGATAATGACGATACTGGAAATAAGGGTGCCCAAAACTTGAAAGAATATTTAAGTATGAGTTCTAAAGTAATATTTATACAAAATATCAATAATGTAAAAGATATAAGCGATCATGTAAAACTATATGGCCTTGATATCTCAAGAAACTTAGTAAATAACTTAATTAATGAGTAAAATATGGAAAGTAGTAATTCCTAACTACGAAGATAAAATTCCTATTAGTCAAAGACGTAGGACAAAATATTATAAAAAAGGAGATAACCTCCCTAAAAAGTACACAAGTAAATTACAAACTGGTCTTCTAAAATATGATAAAGGAAATTATCTAGTAGACCAAAGTAAAAACAGAGTGATAGCAAACCCTCTTGCAGCAGGAACTCCTAAATATTGGACAGTCAATGGCCAAAGAATTTATGACGGATCGTTACATTATACCGCAAGGTCAAAAGTAGCCAGATGGATGCATGAATATTTAGGAGAATATATAGATCAATTACCTGTAATAGAAATACCTTCTGGGTGTTATATACGAATCTGGTTAGATTTATATAAACCTGGAGATAAATTAAATTGGGATTGCGATAATTTATGGCCTTGGACTAAATGGTTTCTTGATACACTTGTAGAAAAAGGTAAAATACCTGAAGACAGTGTAGAATACGTAAGAAGCTCTGGTCAAATAAACTATATAGAATCTGATATAAGAAAATTAGTGTTTAACATACAACTTATTTAAATGGAAATAATAACAAACCCACTACAGGCACACGTAATGAGTGTGTCTTCTTTAAATTTATTTGCAAAAAGTCCTGCAGAATATAGGCAGCATATTTTAAATCCTAAACAAGTAGATGCTAGTTATTTTACAAAAGGTTCTGCTGTAGATTGTTTAATTACTGAGCCTGACAAATTTGATGAGCAATTCGCTGTTATTAAAACAGGTAAGCCTTCAGGTATGATGGGAGATCTCTGTAAGATGATGCATGATTATACGCAAGTAAATCAAGATAATTTACCTGAAGAGACTTTGTTTTCACTTGCTTATAAGAAATCAGGATTTAAACTTAAAGAAGAGGCTATATGGAAAAAGTATCAAGACCCTAAGATTCAGCAGTACATGAACTTTCTTAAAAATTCAAAAGGAAAAACTGTAATTGCAGAAGGAGACCTGGAACAAGTAAAAGATGTCGTTGCAATGTTGCAGAACTGTGACAAGACTAAATTTTATATGAAAGACTGCGAGTCTCATCCAATGATGGATGTATATGACCAGTTATATATAGAATTTGAGTTTGAAGGGTTGCTTTGTAAGGGCACTATGGATAGAGTTATCGTAGATCATACTAATAAAAGAATAATTCCTACAGATTTAAAAACTACAGGAAAATCGGTATTAGAGTTTGAAAATAGCTTTATAAAATTCGGATACTTTAGGCAAGCTGCTTTCTATACGGAAGCATTGCGACAATGGCACAAAAGATCCCCCTCCCCTGAGAACAGCCCTAAAAACGATATTTCTGAGTATACTATAGAGTCTTTTAAGTTTATAGTAGCAGAGATGAATTGCGCTCATCAACCTGTAGTATATGGTTGCAGTGTACGAGATATAAATATGGCTACTCACGGAGGAACTCTAAAATCAGGTGAATATGTAAAAGGAACTTCGCAACTATTAAAAGAAGTAAAATGGCATAGAGAAAATGATGAGTGGTTTACTACATATGACCACGCTATGTCTTATGAAAATGAAAACTGTGTAATATTAGATGTATTTAATTAATAATAAATAAAACCAATAAAATAATGGAAAGTAGAAAGATTAAAACCAAATTAGTAGGAAAAGAAAGTGTATTTAATATTCTAGCTCTCTCAGAAGCAACAGGTCTACCTGTATTGCTTTTGGGCGAGCCTGGAGTAGGTAAAACACAAACTCTTCTTGACTACGCTGCAGCTAAGTATCAATACAATAGAGAAGCTGTACGCAAGAATACCTTTGTTATAGAATTAGACGAAGGCACTAAGACCTCTGAGATTAAAGGTCGTGTAAATATGAAATCTCTATTAGAAGATAAGGAGTACAAGATTGACGCTCCTATTGCTGATGCAAAGTTTTTACTTATTAACGAGGTTGATAAGGGGACTTCAGGTGTTCGTAACACTTTGTTGTCTGTTATGCGTGAAAAAGCTCTCTTTTATGGTGATACTATTAAGAAATGTAAGTGGGAAGTTATGGCTGGTAGCTGTAATGTTATTCCTAATGATGAACTAGAAAATCCTTTCTGGGATCGTTTTGTACTTACAGAAAAAGTAGTTCGTGTCGGTCTTGATGTTATGAAAGACATGTGGAAGAAAGGTGAAAGTACGCAAGAAGTAATGATTAACGTTCCTACAAAAGAAGAGGTAAAAGCTTGTCAAATAGACTCTAAGCTTATGGATAAGTTTCTAAGTACTATCTATACTTCTGCTTCTGATCGTACTATTTATCAGGTACCTATGATTGTTCAAGCTGCAAAGCTTGTATATGGGTTGGGGGATTCTCAAGCTATTATTAAAGTATGTGAGCTTGTTGCTCCTGATAAGTTAGGTGATGTTGCTGCTAAGCTAGAAACTAAGAGAGAAAACAATGTAAGATCTCTTGTAGGTCAGTATCAATCTATTGTAGAGGCCGATAACTGGGCATATACTCAGTTGTTTAGTACTCAATTAGTAGATGAGCTTAATGGCTTGAACAGTACAGCAGGATACAAAGATAAAGCATCTTATCTTATGCATGATATGTTTTATATTCTTGGAGAATATGCTGCTAAGAATCAGCATAAGATGTCTGAAATTCACGCTATTATGAGTGTGATTTTGTCTAAAAAGCAAGTTAATACTTCGGATCAAGAGTATTTAAACAACTTAATGGAAAAAGTAGCAGGGCATGGACTACAGGCTTAATTTCTCAGACAATAGGAGAAGTTATTGGGGTAGCGGTAGTATGTATTCAAGGGACACTATTAATGTGTCCCCTGATACATCTAACTCTATTATTAAAAATGAAACCGATTCTCTTCTAGGTTCTTCTGTATTTACAAAAATACATAGAGAACTAAATTGTAACGAATTTCTTGAAGCCAATGGCGGTGCTTCTAGTATTATTATGGATGCTTTTAGTCACTGGCATAAAAAAGACAAGAAATACGAAATAACTCCAGACAAGTACTGGTGGCATCATTTACTTTCTAAAGTAGATAACCACTTGTTACAGTACGCTACTAACGACAAAGCGGGATATTCTTATCTAGCTGCTTCTAAAACTATGGGAATTTTAGATAAGTTGTATAAAAAGTATGGTGACGATCTTAAAGATAAACTTCAACAGATGAACGATGACATTCAAAATGGCAACGATCCTTCTGATAAAGATTTTGAAAAAGATATGAACTCTGCTGCTAATACAGCTAAAAATCAAATTAAAAAAGACATAGAAAAAGCAGATAAGACAGGAATGGATGCAGGTAAAGGTAATACCAAAGAAGATCTCGATATGATGGATCTTATGATGGACCCAAGATTGCAAAAACTTGTTAGCGTAAAAGGCAGTAATATTCAAGACTTTCTGAAAGCCACTATTGATAAAGCTACTGAATGCGTTGGAGGCAAAGCCACTATAATCGAAGAGTCTATATTTGACTCTGAAGATATAGAGGACCTGGTTAATATAGAAAACTTTGCTCATGTGGCATTATTTAATGATCTTGTTACAAAGACCAAAAAGTATACTACTAGCTTTGATGTATATATTGACGATTCAGGTTCTATGGAAACCTATTCTGATATGGGAGACTCTTCTATTAGGGTTACTTATAGAAATCTTGCAAGAATGGTTGCTTTTAAATTAGAGCAAATGAATATTCTTAGAGATTGCTATTTGTTTTCTAATCAAGGTAATATGCCTAAGATAGATAAGAAACATCTATTTGCAGCTCAAATTGGGGGAGGAACTGACATTGCTCAGTGTATCAAAAACTCTAAGAAAGTCAATAGACCTGCTATTATCATAACTGATGGTTGGGATAGTATAGATATGGAGAATGACTATCATAAAGATTGTTTTATTCTATGTGTAGGTATGGATTCTATGTCTAAAAGTTTTGAAAGATTTGCTAAAAACAAGCAAATTATATTTTATCAAAATGGTAAGTTTTTAAAGACTACTATTGGCAAAAACCACTGGGGTGAACTAGTAATTCAAGGGGTAGCAGCTTAGCTACCCCTTTTAATCTTATTAAAAATGAATGAAAAAGAAATAGTAGAAGAATTTATGAAACAGGAAACTTTTAGTTTTGCTATTGTTAAAACTATAGGGCAGGCAAAGCATCTACTTACTGAAGGAGATGAAGTCTTTGAAACAGAAGATGAAAAAGAAGCTGCTAGAATTGTAAATGTGCTAAACCAAAATACAGACAATGGCTGTATTTATGAACTTATTTCAATACCTAAAAGAATTTAAAATGAAAATATATAACCACTACATAATGGAACAAACTGTAGATATAGTTTGTAAAACCTTGGGTGTAAATGTAGAAGACGTATACAGTTCTAAAAGAGATAGACATATAGTAGACGCTAGAAGAATAGCTATGAATATTCTTATAAGAGAAGAGAAACTATCTCTGTCTGCTGTAGCAAGATTTGTAAAGAAAAACCATGCTACAGGCGTACATCATAGAAAAGTTCATGATGTGTTATATGAATCTGAAAAAGCTTATAAATCTGCTTACGACTTATGCCTACTCAACTACAAGGATGAGGATAAATCTACTTTTTCAGATGTCTTAGCACTTTCTGATAAGTATAAAGCCTTAACTATAGAATTAGAGGAAAAAGACAAAGAGATAGCTGACCTTAAGTATGATATTTTAAAACTTGAGAATAAACTTAGAGCTAATAATTTTACAACTACTTATTAATTAAACTAAAGATTGTAAGAAAGTTGTGAGTCACAAAATTGTGAGTTAAACCAAAACAAAGATGAGTAAAATAAAAACACTAAACGACCTCATAAACTATGAGAAGGAGTTAACAGCTATGTTCGACTCTGATACTAGAGTAGCTATGGCATTATTGGAAGAAATTAGAAAATTAAACGAGAAGAAATAATGCCAGACATTACAATGTGTTCGGGGGCTAACTGTCCCTTAAAAGATGAGTGTTACAGATTCACAGCAGAACCATCTAAGTTTAGGCAATCATATTTTATGAATCCTCCAATAAAGGATGGTAAGTGTGAACATCAAATGGAAGTATACACTAAAAACAAAGAAGATGATACTTAAAGGAGAATCAGCAGAAGAGTTCAACAGAAAAGCAGATGAGAACTATGAGAAGTACAAAGCAAGACAAAAGCAGAATCTAATTGATATGATGGAGGCTGATGAAAAACTTGGATTGTATCAGAAACCCACAAAGTTATACACGATAGAAGATATTGAAAGATGTGTAGAGAATTGGGGACTGTGTAAGGTTGAACGAGAATACATTGAGAAGTTTTTAGCAACCAAACAAGTAGTAAAGGATTCCTTGACACCTCAAACGGTTGAGGAAAGGTTTACTGTAATTCCAAGAGAAGAAGTAGCAAAAGCAAACGCTAGAATTAAGAAAGGAATGAAAGAAGCTAAAAATAAGCGAAGAAGATGAGTAAAGTCCAAATAGTATTACTGAGTTTGTTGTGTCTCCCTGTTAGTATTCCGTATTGGTTTGCTTGGTCAATGATTGAAATTCTAAGAGAAGACGATGGTACTATATGGACAGAGAATCCATTAACAATTAAACCAAAACAAAAAAGATGAGTAAAGAAGAAACAGTAAACGGATATACATTTGAACTAGTTGATAATGAGTTTTATCAATGTAGAGGAGATGTATGTTATGATGATGAGCATGATGAAGTACCTGAAGAAGGACTCTGGGACGCAGCCTGTAAACTCGCACGACAATTAAATAATCAAGGTGTTGACGCTGCAGTTGAGCATTCTGAAAAAGGTTGGGTAGAAGTATGGATCATAAACTAAACCAAAAGAAAGGATATGCTAATAGCACTGATAATTTTAATAGTAATGGTATACCCTCTGTATAGATACAAGAAGGAATACGATAGAAAACAAGAAAGATGATTGATAAAGTAAAGCGTAAAAGTATGGTCATTAGACCATCAGGACGTTCTACTGACTATATCTCTCCTTCCTTTGGTCACGGATGCCTCTATGATTGTAGTTACTGTTATATGAAACGTAGTAAACCTACGGGTCTTACAGTAGCTACAAATACAGAGGAGATACTAACAGCTATGAACAGTCATGCACATTTTGCAGATGTTCAAAAGCCAAATCAAACTCATCCTGACTATATTACTTATGATATATCGTGTAACGAGGATTTTTCGTTACATGCAAAACATCACGAGTGGGAAAAAATATTTCAGTTTTTCAAAGACAATCCTGTAGCTATGGGTTCATTTGCTACTAAGTATGTTAATCCAAATCTTGTAACTTTTGATCCAGGCAAGAAAATACGTATTAGATTTAGTCTAATGCCGCAACGCATGTCTGATATACACGAACCAAAAACCAGTAAAATTATAGATAGAATAAAAGCCATTGATGCTTTTATAGAAAGTGGTTATGACGTTCATGTAAATTTTAGTCCTGTGATACTTTATCAAAACTGGAAAGAAGACTACAAAGAATTATTTCAAATGCTTGATGACTACGTGGATTACAAAGATCAAGTATTGGCAGAGGTAATATTCCTCACCCATAATGAAGCTAAGCATTTCAAAAACTTAGAAAGTAATCCTGATGCAGAAAAATATCTATGGGTGCCCAGCATACAGGAAAATAAAATTTCTCAGTATGGTGGCACTAATATCAGATATATATCTAACTTAAAGGCTAAGTACATAGCAGAATTTAAAAAATTACATAATTCTGTTATTCCTTGGAATACAATTAGATACATATTTTAAATGATTAATAAACCTCATAAAATAGTATACGAAGTGTTAATAGTTATTCTATTGATACTTTGTATACTACTAGGGTATAAATTAGATAAACTAGAAAAAACCAATAAAATGGAACCAAAAACAAAGTATTACAAGCCTTTAGATGATAGGCTTACAATAAAATTATCTGGTATAGATGGTCTTGGGCTGTTTGCAGAAGAAGAACTCTCTGTAGGAGAAAATCTAGGAATTAGTCATGTATATGATGAAAGATTTACTAATCAGTTTATTAGAACTCCTCTTGGAGGATTCATCAATCATTCTGATACTCCAAACCTTAAAGCTTATATTGATGCAGATTTTAGATATATTAAAACTCTACGTCACATCAAAGCAGGTGAAGAATTAACCCTTGAATACAATTTATATAATGTTAAGTAAAGAAGTATTTAAAAAGGTAAAAAGTCTTCTACAAAGAGACCCTAGATTAAGAGAATCTGATGCTGCATTAATGGCTAGAATATGGTGGAATGACCTTGTAGCTTTAAGCAAAGACCCTTCAGAAATGTCTGCTACAGAATTTTTTGTACTAATGACAGATAAAAAATTATCCTCATATGAGGGAATAACTCGTGGCAGAAGAAAAATAATGCAGGAATGCCCTGAGCTACGAGGAACTACTTACGCGGCTAGAAAAAAGAAAGCAAATGATGTAAAAAATCAATCAAGAGATTGGAACAACCACATCATTTAAGTATTTTTACAGCCTTTCACAAATTTTAAAAAATCAATTAATATGGATAAAAGCAATAAAATCCTAAGCGACATTGTTGTCTTTAACAAGTACGCAAAATATGTCCCAAATCAAGAAAGAAGAGAGACATGGGATGAGATAGTTGATCGTTATCTTACGATGATGGTAAAAAAATACCCTCATATAACAGATCAAATAAATAAATACGGTAAATTTCTTAGAGAAAAAAAAGTTCTTATGTCTATGAGAGCTGCACAGTTTTCTGGAGCTGCTATTGAAAAATCAGAATCTAGAGTTTATAACTGTGCTTACTTACCTATTGATGATTATCGTGCATTTAGTGAGACTATGTTCTTGCTGCTTGGAGGTACTGGAGTTGGATATTCAGTACAACGGGATCATGTAAACTCGTTACCTGAGATTGTAAAACCTCGTAAAAAACAAAAATATTTAGTAAGCGATTCTATAGAAGGTTGGGCAGATTCAGTCCGTCATCTTATGTCTTCTTATTTTGGTATGAGAAAAACTAAGCCTGTCTTTGATTTTTCTGATATTAGACCAAAAGGGTCTCGTTTAGTAACTGCAGGCGGTAAAGCTCCAGGGCCTGAACCTCTTAAAAAATGTTTGTTTAGTCTTGAACTAATGCTTGAACGTAAAGAAGATGGTGAAAAACTATCTCCTATTGAAGTTCATGACATGGTTTGCCATATAGCTGACGCTGTACTTGCTGGTGGAATTAGACGAGCTGCACTTATATCTTTATTTTCTGCAGACGATGAGGAAATGATTTCTTGTAAATCAGGAGCTTGGTGGGAAGACAATCCTCAACGAGGTAGAGCAAATAATTCCGCAGTATTACTACGACATAGAATTACTAAAGGTTTCTTTGAAGGTCTTTGGAAAAAGATTCAAGCAAGTGGTGCGGGAGAGCCTGGAGTGTATTTTAGTAACGATAAAGACTGGGGAACTAATCCTTGTTGTGAAATCGCACTAAGACCCTTTCAGTTTTGTAATCTTACAGAAGTAAATGCAGGCATTGTAGAAGACCAACTAGATTTAAACGAAGCTGCATATGCTGCTTCATTCTTTGGTACACTACAAGCAGGTTTTAGTAATTTTCATTATTTACGTCCTATTTGGCAAGAAACTACAGAAAAAGATGCTCTTGTAGGTGTTGGTATGACAGGAATATGTAATGGAAATGTACTTAGCCTAGATTTACGAGAAGCTGCAAGTATAGCAATTGAGGCTAATCATAAAACAGCTATTAGTATAGGAATTAACCCCGCAGCAAGAATTACAACTGTTAAGCCGTCAGGTACAACAAGCTGTGTTCTTGGTACCAGCTCAGGTATTCATGCATGGCATGCTCCTTATTACATTCGTAGAATGCAATGCACTAAAGATGAAGAACTATACAAGTATTTGATTATCAATCATCCAGACCTTGTAGAAGATATGACTCTTA
>Ga0233413_10001502_pt1 | contig 10145 bp, 10 predicted proteins | sample Na_anoxic_6_MG_FD_189019 | JGI IMG/M metagenome (GOLD analysis project Ga0233413, IMG submission 189019) | Seawater microbial communities from Saanich Inlet, British Columbia, Canada - Na_anoxic_6_MG | ecosystem: Environmental > Aquatic > Marine > Inlet | place: Canada: British Columbia... | reverse complement strand
AACGATATCGTACTTCTTAGTCTGGTCGTTCCACGCCTTACGTTGGATTATCTCGTAGACCCCTGAAGACTCGTTGAAGAAATACTGCCAGCCGATATTATCGTTTCTGGTAGATAACTTAGCTCCGTTGTTACCTTCGATGGGTACTCCTTGCAGGTGCTTACATATGAATGTTAGTTCCCGGGTCCAATACTCCCCCAGCACCCCATCTACATACTTCTCCTCTACGGTTATACTGAAGTCATCAAACAGTAATGTGTTCGGTGCAAAACTTCTAGTTACCAGAGGCATAGTTACACTGTTTTTATTAGTCGAGCCTAAGTAGTCCATCACCTGATCCCACTTGGGTTCGGAGGACAGTCTGTGTGTTGTGGAGAACGTCGTTAAGGGTGTCCTCAGTACCGCGTCCACAGGGATAGGGTGTTTGTTGTTGGACTTCCAACTAAACGCATTGGACGACTTCAATGTCAGCAACTCCAAGGAACCACTTGCCGTGGTCGTCTTGTACCCCGGTCCACTCTCCCCGTCGTCCTCTTTGGTCTCCTCTACGTCTTTTGTGGGAGGTGCAGAGGAGCCTTGATTCCCTGCTATCTGCTGATCAGTGTTCTCTGAGTACTCCACCGTCGCTAGGCACTCCGTATACTCATTGACGTTGAGTATACGGTCGCTAAGGTCTTTTGTTGCACATTGCTCTCCGTGTGGAGAAAAGGATACCTTAGATATAAAAGCATTCGGTAGTAGTGGGTACCGAGGACTAGCCATCAAATCATTGAGGAAGTCTGTTCTTTCTTCCCACGGTCCGGTGAATACTCTACTGACCGAGTTACCTCTGGCTGTGACATTTTCCTCGGGAGAAGTGTTAAGTTCTGTCCACATATTATCTACCAGCTCTCGCTGCCCTCTCTTGTTGTTCTAGGATTTTAGCTATCTTAGCCATTCCCGGCTCAGCAGCTTCTGTACCTTTTCGGATACCTTCAAGGATATCTAGGACCGCTTGAGGTAGGATGACCTCTTGCTTGTCCCTAGATAGTACACTGGTCTGTATGTTACTGGCGAAGCTCTTAGCATCAAAGGACTGGGAGGAGTAGGCTTCTGCTGCCTGGTTCAAGTTGAACGCTTCAATGACCATCTCTCTCATCTTGTCTCTGACCTTCTGTAGTGGTAGGTCAGCTTGGTCTGCTGCGTCTTTCACGTCCTGTATGGATTGAACAATTCCACTGAACCCGTCTATCCCGGTGTTCATGTCCAAAGCAATGTCCTTGAGAGTTTGTGCCCTGGACTCCTCTTTGCTTTGGAGACTCTTGGCTACAGACTCCTGCTCTTTATACGCAGCTAGTGACTCTAACAGGGCACGCACCCTGTTTGCTTGTGCATCATCCCAACCCTTCTCTATCTGCTGGAGTCGAACCTTCTGGTTTATCTCTGTCTCCCAACCAGCCGAGAGTAAGAACTGATTCTGAAGCTCTTGCTCCATACCCAGTACATTCTTTTTCTTTTCTTTGGTTATGTTCTCTAGGGCGATCTTACGCTGCTCTTCCTTCTTAAGGATCGCCGCCTCCGAGTCTTCAACCCCCTCAAGCTCTTTTATCCACCCATCGAACAACTCATTAGTTTGACGAATCTTTCGTTCGAGCTTCTCCTCTGCAGTTAGCTGTCCCTCCAATATCTCTAAAATCTCCTTCTCTAAGGACTCTTTGGCTTTAATGTCTGCTAGGTTATCAAAGTCTAACGTCTGGGTAGGAGGTTTCATCGACGACACAGCTTTTTCCTGTGTGTCTACGTACTGATTGATTGCATCTAACTGGAATTGTAAGTGCTCCGCTGCATACTTGTCTTTTGTTCTAGCTAGCTGAGCTTCTATCATAGTTCTACGTCTATATAAAGCCTGAAGCGTTCTACCTGCTTGCTCTAGGCTACGAGTCTCTGTGTCCCCTATGTCACTAAGGTCTACACCGTCTACCTGTAGTGACTTGTCTACCATCATAGACGAACCTTCTTTAACTAGCTTATCTTTAGCCTCTCTAGCCTTTCGGAGACTCTCGGCGTACGCATTAGCATACTCAGAAGCGGTTTCTAAGGCTTGAAGGACTTTGCCAAATCCTTCAGACTCTAAGATTAGGAGACCTGTTTGTTCCTTTGCCTTCATCAACGCACTCTCGAACCGCTGTGCTCTACCGGAGGCTGTGTCCATGATGTCTGAGGCTACGTTCCCGAATCTCCCTGTTGAGGAGGTCATGTTGTTCATTGCTTGCTGGAAATGTGCAAACTTAACAGCCCCTTCACTGACCATCTTGTCTAGCTCACCTCTTGTCACCTTGAACATGTTCTGTAGTTCTTGCATGAGAGGAATACCTCTACGAGAGAACTGCAATACATCTTCCCGGTACAGCCTGTTCTTGTTGCGAATCTCTCCATAGATTACAGCAAGTTGATCTGCTGGTTGGTTGACAGCAGTAGCTACAATTGCAAGTGTTTTAAGGTCTGTCTGCAAGTCCTGAACAGAAGCGCCCACAGCCATCATACTCCTAGCACCCTCCATCAACTTCTGAGGGTTTACTGGAATCTTCTGGGATAGCTCGAAAGACAAGTCTACTACTTGTCTAGCATCTTCTGCTGAACCGGAAAGTGCTTTGAAGGATGCTTCAATTCTTTCGATCTTGATTGCAAACGCAGTGGAGTCTGTTATCAACCTAGCCAGCTTCCAAGCTGCGAACGCTGCTGCTGCTCCGGCTGCACCTACCATGATCCTTTGGAGGAGTCCGGGATATCTCTGGAATAGCCTAAGTGTACGGGTTACCGCATTAGAGGAGGCTAGTCCTTCGTCCTCTTGTTTCTGATTCAATAGGGAGAGCTGGTTCTTGAGGTTCCTTACTGCTTGTGCTCGGAGTTCGTACGACCTAATCTCTGCTAACCTAGACTTAGGGTTTGCAGCTCTAGCCTTCTGCTCCTCTTCTTTAAGATCTGCCAGCTTCTCCTTGGTTTTCTTTATCGCAGCCCTATGCTTCTCTTGGAGGGTGGTCTTCTTGGCAGTTATGTCTCCGAGTGCCGTTAGTGCGTCTCTATCGCTCTTTAGTATCTTGTTACGAGCAGTCTCATCATCCCTAACGTGACCCCGCTGTTCGCTATTGAAGGCTCTCTTCTTCATTACCTGCTGCTCTAGCAGCTCTAGGTGTACTCGGAGGGTCTCGTTTCTCTTCTCTTCCCCTGCATCCCCTAATCCTGCTGCATCGTCCCGTGCTGTCTTTACTTGCTTGATAGCCTTTCGGATACCTGTAAGTGTTCTTAGCTGATACTCTGCGGTGTCTGGGTCTACGAAGTTGGTCTCTGCCAAGCCACCTTGAGCCTGCTTACGCATCGTATCGATGGTCTTAGCCAAAGCCTTATTGTTACGTATTCTGCTCTTCGCGCGAGTTTCCTGTTTACGACCTAGAGCCTCTAGTGAAACCGCATTGGCAGCTCTTTTGTCGTTGAGCTTAGTCTCCTGAGCCAACAGTTTGTCCATAGCTGTCTGACGAGCAGTGGACGACTTAGCGAACGCTTCTTTTTCTTTTTGATTCTTACCTGCGAAACTGTCTATGTTCTTTTGCCGTGCCTCTGCTCTCTTGGCTAAGGACTGTTCATGCTGAACCAAGTCTCCCTGAGACTTAGCAATCCGTTGGTTTAAGGTATTTATACGCTCTTGGTTGCTTGCGTACCTGTTAGATGCAGACCCTATTGCTGCTAGGGCGGCGTCAATTGCACGAACCGCAGCTAGTACCGAGGAGGAACCCTTAGTTCCAAAGGTTACCTTGGCGTCCGCCCCTCCAAATCCTCGACCTACCATTAGATGTATCCAAATATGCGTTGCTTCTCTTCAGACAACTCTGCGGCTCCATCTTCAGGAGCTACTATCATACCTACGAGATAGAACGCGGTGTATAGGGTTAGGTTCTCTACTTCTTGTTGAGACCTAGTCTCCATTAAGCGAGATACGAACGGACCTAACCGAAGATAGTGCTTGTCAGCACCCCCTGCCGATGCTACAGGGAATCGGGCTTTTTTATTAGGTCTAACTCTTTAGCCCAATAGATCGCCTTATCTATTTCTTCATGATCCTCGTCCGTTAGTGATGTGGAGGATAGTAGTGCTTCAGCCAGTTCTATGCTCTCAATATCGGAGCACAAGTATAGGTCTGTCGCCTTGCCTCTCTCTGACATAGAGAACTCAATACTCTCTGTACCGTATGCGTACGAGTCTCTGGTTGCTAGGTCCGTCACCGCTGCTTTGAGACCTTCAAGCATCATCTTCTTGTGATCTTCTTCTAGTTCGGAATCTGACAAGATGTCTATTAGGTCAGCTACCGCAGTCTTCAAGTTTCCTCGTTTCCTTACTATCTCTAACTCTCTCTGTGCATAATGCTTCAATTGAAACTTATGGAAACACAAAGAAAGGGCACAAGAGAGAGTAACTTCCCTTGTGCCCTGAGAAGATAACAAGCCACTTAGTCCTGTTATGTTCATGTTACGCTTCCGCTAGGGTTCCAACTCCAGTAAGTTCACCTTGAACTTTACAATCGAATTCACAAGCAACAGGATCAGAAGACCCCGACTCGAATTTGTAGCCACCGACACTGATGACCAGTACGGAACCTTCCCAGTAGTTAGCTGTGGTGTCGTCGATGTGAAGCTGAACAGGGACAACGTCACGTGCTCTCCAAGGAATCTTACCTTTGTCCGTACCATCTTGGACATTGTATGAAACTTTGACCTTCTGAGTAACAGGTCCGACAGTGTCTTTAGTCCCACAACCTGTGGAATTATCGGAATACTCAGAAGACTTAGCATCCTCCGTGAACTCCCAAGACGACGCACCTACCAACTCTTCGGGTACGGTTTTATGGTACACCGTTGAACCGCAGCCTACGATTGCTTCAGTCATTATACTTCCTTAAATTATGTGGCGAAATTGTTGACTGGCTGCTTCGTATGCCAGAGTTAACCACGGTCTAGGGGACACTGTAGGAGTCCCGTACTGTAGATACTTCAAATGAATGTAGGGTTCTTTCATAAACACTACATAAGATGCAGGTTCATCTGGTCCGTTATCTATACGAGCCATTTGAATTGCATCTTTACCTTTACCTGTGATCATCCGAGGGGCTTTACCCGGTTTGGAGGGTGTCGGGGAGGGTATTGAGCATATAGCTTTGGCTGTTTGGTGTAATACCCTAGCCGCGTCTCTATTCTCTTTATCCCTTGCCTTTACAAACTGACCGAAGAAACCACCTCTCAGTGTAGACTTGCTAGTCTCTACTCTTATGTCATAAATTGTAATGTACCTCCACTGACCAGATAGACAACCACGCACCTCCAGCTTCTACCGGAGGGAGTGCTTGCGAGCCTTGGGGTAGTTCTAGTGATCTTACTTTTGCCACTTGTGCAGGTAAGTCTTTTCGGGCTTGCTTCATCGCTAACCATAGAGCGTACTCTAAGGGGAACAATTGCTTACCTATAAGGATGTCCGATGTCCGTATAGTCCAGTTGAACTGACGGACCATTACCGCTCCGTTGTTAGCTTCCGCTAACCTAGAAGCAAAATAATCCGGTATGAGTAGCAGTTCAGGCGAATTCCCTGCTACCATACCGGACGAACTCCTAGGATCATGGTCTGGACCGTCTTTGACAAACTTGATACGATTTCCGGGGCGTACCAAGTTCTTCATATCCTCGTTAGCTTCTACAATGCTCCATAGGGCATTGTAGGTTTCTGAGAAGGGGTCCATGGCTAATCCTAAGGAGTGGTGTCATTAAGTTTGATAAGACACTGTGGGCGAGTCGCGATGATGAGTGGGTTAGATTGAGCTTTGAACTCCCAACCGCCGTCATGATCATACTGCTTACGAGTGACCTTATACTTAGGACCGGGCTTACCGACCCCGTTCATGGTGTCATCTGGTCCATTCTTGCGAATGAACATCTTAGGCACACCCAAAGGAACGACACGTGCTTGGGTATCCTCCAAGAATGTGACGTTACCGACTCGTCCTCGGTAGTTCACCCAACGGATGTTACCGTAGTCGATGAACTTGCGTGCATGGTTAGTACGCAAGAACTCTCCTTGACCGGGACGATTGTAAGCGTCCTTGATCTCTTGGAGGGTAGTGAGGTTGTCGTAGAAGGTGTCTCCGCACAGGACCATAATGCCTGAGTTGGGTGTTCCTCCTAAGGAGTCTTGCACGTACCGAGTGATCTCTGAACAGGTCAACATGAACTCCAGAGAAGCTGAAGCAAAGTTGATGTCGATTGAGTTCTCGGTAAGTCCGAAGAGAGTGAACAGGTTATGGATGGTAGTAGTGTCTGGATTGACGACCTTACCATTCAACGCACCCATCATATGGAATTCGTGAGTGACTTCCATATTCTGTCGCATATCTCGGAGTAGCTCCGTGATGTACGAGTTCATCATCTTTCTCCCATCGCGAGTACCGAACTCTCGGACATCTGGGATGTCGTCAGGTCGTACTGTTGCGTACTCTGGGATGTGTGGAACCTTAAACGGAACTGTTTCCCGTTTCGCTCCAACGATCTGCGGACCTTGACGGCTACCGCGTTCTGCAGTTTGCAGAATCTGCAAACTGTTGTTCTTGTACTCAATATCAACGTGAGTACGATAAACAGAACTCTCTGAAAACAGCTTCAGAGATTGGATGTATCCCGGTGCGTAAGGAGCACGCGAGATTGCATCAGATAGTTCTGAGTTTTTGTAATCTGAGATGGAAAACGCCATCTAGCACCTCCTAGGTAGTTTGTGTGCTTGATACCGCAGGTTCAGATCGAACCTTGATACCAAGAGCTTTGAGAGCAGTAGTGAGTGCCGCGATGTCAATCGGGTTATCGTCAACATCCGTGTCATGGACCCTGTCGATATTGATGATCGCGGGACCAACAGTAAGGACAAAGTATTTACCGGCGGATACCGCATCGACTGCCAAGGCAAGGTCGTTAGTAACACCGTCAGTAACACCGACGATAATACCTTCTACGCTCGCTTCCGCTGAATCAAGAATAGGTGTTACGTTAGCACCCTCTCGATCAACCGGCATTCCGATAACCTCGGCGATGTCGATGCCGACTAAGGACTTGTTCTCGATGTTCAGGACTTCGAGAAAGTACTCAGTCTTGTTCTCAGGAATCCAAGACAAGATGTCCTGCATGTATAGTGTTTCAGCTGCCATTGATCAATTCTCCTTAGAATTGGATTCCGTCGTCTGCTTTGGACAATTCGTCCATAGCAAAAGACAAGGATACTTCTTTATCTTCCGCATCGGTTTGAGGACCAGTTTGGAAGTTCTCATCCCCTGAAGGGATAGTGCTTAGAGAGATGTCAAACAACGACTCTCCGCTAAGAGACAGGTCTGCTCTCACTTGTTCTGAGGTACAGAACTGTTTGAGCTTGGTCTTCTGCTCATCTGCAATAGCTAGAGCGTCAACCTTAGCTACTCTCTCCGCAACTACGCGAGAGATTGCAAGTTCTTTGTCTTTCTCTGCTTGGGCGACAGTGCCTTGCATTGAAGAGATAGCAGAGAGTACCTGAGCTTCTGTTGCATCTTCGGACAAGCCAAGTGATGCAACCAACTCTTTAGAAAACGGCATGTCGTCCTCCAGTTCGGGTTCGGGTTCTTTGTGTACTTTACTAATGTATTTGAGATCAACTCCTTCATTTTTAATATCGGACTCAAGAAATACACAAGAAGCTGCGATGTCTTTAAGTCCTTTTAGTACGGGGTAGTCTGTAACTCCTAAGTGTAGGATAGCGTGAGGGAACACCCTACCGTTAGCTTCCAGTTGCTCGTCTCGAATGTAGACAGAGAAACTTGCTTTCGCTACCTTCTTCTCCATCTCTGGATCAGTGAACTCTTTTTTGACGTAGAAGGAATTCTCGTCGTACTTAACATCCGTTACGGTACCTAGACGATCAGTTGGGTCGAACGAATGGTTGGGTACTACAGGGAGGGATTCTTTGTTCTCTAGTAGGTATTCGAAGTAGTCCTTCCAACCCTTGAAGTGTTCTTGGCTTAAAGAGAACTTCTTTCCTGTGACGGGGTGAACGAAGTCGCCTACATAGGCTACTTTCTGCCACCCATCTACTACAGGACTCTGAGATAAAAAGTGAAACGCTGGCATGTTAGTCTCCAATTATTGGTGAATTGTGGTCTGCTGTATTCTCTGCACCCACTAGGTTCATTCTTCCTGTACGTAAACTCTCTAGCATCGTTATAGAGTGCTTGTTGAGAGTGTTAAACACTCTGTCCCATTGCTCTACCCATACTGCCTTAGACTTGTACAGGCACATGGTAGCTCTCTCAGAGCATATGCGTTCTATTAGGGCAGGTACCGTAGTGAAGGGTACAACGAACACTCCCTTGCTTAGGATTGCATCAATCTCAATGCTGGCATCCCGTATGGCACTCTGCACTGTTGCTTCTATTAGGTTCTCATCTTCCAGACCGTCCCTATCTGCCCATTGATCGATGTTGAACTTACCTATTCTGGTGTTCATCTTATCTCTGGTAGTGTACAACACTTCTGTCGTAGTTACTAGGAGGGTGAGGTCTAACTCGAACGCTTCTCCGTCGGCTACGAAGGACATCGTTCGGTTAAATTGACCTGCGTTAGCTGTGTAAGTGGACAGGGTCACTGTCTTGGACTCTCCCGCAGGTATGCTGATCGAGTTCAATGTACCGATAATGTAGAACCCACTACCTAGCTTGAATAGCCCTACCGACATAGCGGAGCCTCCGGTATTAGTCAGCTTTAAGGCTTTAGTCTCTTTGGCTGCGTCTAAGGCTACGTCGGAAAAGGTTACGGCGTCTCCATTATCTTGCAGAACATCGTCTAGGTATACTTCCAGCATTATTTAGTCCTGATATTTGCAGTGTCTTCAAACTCGATGCGAACTTCCAAGTCTTCGCATTCGATGAACAGCATGTACTTGGTGGCTGGTTTGAGTTGGAGGGTGTCGTGTAGTACGCAGTAGTACTGGTCGTTCGCTTTGTCATACGTGAACTCTAAGTCTTTGATCACCACCTTCCACGCCTGCCCTCCATCTACGTACGTCTGTATGGCGGTGTCCGCAGGTATAGTGAAGTTGAGAGAGTCTACACTAGCCACCACGAACAGTTCGTTGGCAGCAATGGCTCCGCGAACACGACGTATAAGTACCTCGTCACTTGCCTCCAAACCAATATCAGCAGATAGTGTGATCTCTGCATTGGCGTTAGACGTGACTCCGGTAATGTCTACATTGTTCTGCTCACACAGGGTAAGGAGGAACGAAGCTCCTTCGACTGAGACCTGTTTGTCTAGGTTCAGTCTGACTTTGTTAAGTAGGACATCGTTTGCATTCTCAAGATATAGTGGCATTAGCTCTTAACTCCAAGTGCTAGGTGAGGCTTGATCGTAATGGACATCAGTACCTCTGTTACTTCTATGTCTGCTCTAGCGTCCGCACCTGATTGAAGGTGTACCCCTATACTGGAAAATGCTTCCCCTACTAAGGTTACATTGAACGATGAGCCATTAGCTGGGTGTACTTCGTTATCTGTAAAGGTTGCAATTATCGTCGAGGATACCGTAAACGGTGTACCGGAGGACGGGTGTACTTCGTTATCTGTAAAGGTTGGTGTAGATTCTAGTAGACTTCCTGTGTCCGCACCTGTTTGTGCGTGGACACCGATAGAAGAAAACGTAAAGATTGTATCTTCGTCTTGAGTGAAGTCTGCACCGGATTGTGCGTGAGGTGTATTGTCAGAGAACGCTGTACCGCCATCCCACTCTAGCTCAAGAGTAGGCATATAATTAGTTAGATAGTTTGCTATATTTCTGTCCGCATCCCAAAAGTCTACATCATCATCATTTCCGGAACCATTTTCAAAGCCCCAAACTTCAATAGTCCCGTCAAACCCTGCTTGGTTATCAAGAACTTCTTGAACTGCCGAAGTTATATCTACCTCTACTAAGACATTATTGCTTAAAGGGGCAGGGATTGTCTTATCAGTAAAGTTTGTGGTAAGGTTAGCTGACTTTTTGGTGTTATAGTCTGTCCGATCTGTTGGAGGAGCCGCACTGGCTAGGTCTCTACACCTAAATCTACCATTTACTGTCTCT
>Ga0233413_10001497_pt1 | contig 10165 bp, 5 predicted proteins | sample Na_anoxic_6_MG_FD_189019 | JGI IMG/M metagenome (GOLD analysis project Ga0233413, IMG submission 189019) | Seawater microbial communities from Saanich Inlet, British Columbia, Canada - Na_anoxic_6_MG | ecosystem: Environmental > Aquatic > Marine > Inlet | place: Canada: British Columbia... | reverse complement strand
GAAGAAGCAGGGCCATGGTGTGACGGTATTTGAGGCCAGAAGCAAGACCGGTGGAATGATGCGGTATGGTATTCCGGACTATCGTCTCCCTCAGGATCTGCTTGACAGGGAAATAGCTGATATCCTGGATCTTGATATCGACTTCAAACCCAATCAGGCCCTGGGCAGGGATTATACCCTGAACCGACTCAGGGACGATGGCTATGATGCCGTTTTCTTATCCGTTGGTGCCCAATTAAGCCGGCGTATTCCACTTGAAGGATCTGATTTACCGGATGTTTTGTGGGGTGTTGATTTTCTTGGACAGATTGCGGAAGGGAAGACTATCCATCTCAAAGACCGGACAATTGTTATTGGAGGAGGTAGCGTTGCTATTGATGTGGCCCTGAGCGCCGTGAGATGCGGAGCAAAAGACGTGATGTTGGTCTGTCTTGAGAACAGGGAAGAGATGCCTGCGCATGAGTGGGAGGTGGATGGAGCAATTGCAGAAGGCGTAAAATTAGTGACTTCCTTTGCCCCATACAAAATTTTGAGCAAAAATAGCAAAATCACTGGTATGGAGCTGATTCATTGTGTTTCGATATTTGATGATAAGGGGAAATTCAATCCTTCCTTTGATGACGAAAAGAAGAAAATAGAAGGGGATCAGGTTATTATAGCAGTCGGGCAGGCTTCGGACCTGTCATTTTTAGGAGATGATAGCCAGATCTCTGTTGACAAAGGTCTTATTGTTGTGGATGGAGATACCCTTGAAACAGGTATGAAGGGGTTTTATGCCGGAGGGGATGTTGAGGCGATACAAGGTACCGTCATTCATGCAATTGCTGCCGGACGAAAGGCCGCTTCATCTATTGACAAGGCCTTGGGGGGAACTGGAGACATTGAGGAAGTGCTGTTTGAAAGGAATACACCAGGTTGGTATATCGGTCGGGATGAAGAGTTTGCTTCATGGCCGCGTGAAAAGGTCCCGGAACTTGAATTAGGAGTAAGGCACGAGGGGTTTTTGGAAGTTGCTTTAGGGTATACGGATGAACAGGCAGTGAAAGAAGCCAAACGGTGCCTGCAATGTGATTTGCGTCTTTATTTACGGAAGAATCCTTCTCCGCCTGAAAAAATATTGGTGTTTAACAGGGAAAACATCAACAAGATTCCGGATGAAGAGGGTGTGTTTCAGCTTTATGATGAGGATAAAACCGTCATTGCCATTAAGGGAAGCAATACGTTAAGGCAAAGTCTCCTGGATGCCCTGGAAGACTATGAATCAGCCTCATGGTTTATCTTTAAAGAGGACAAGATGTATTCCCAGCGGGAGAGTGAATTGCTTCAGCAGTACCTGCAGGAGCATGGCCAAATGCCTGGAGGCGGAGATAATGACGATTTGTTCTACTCAGGCGGGTAGACTGGTAGTTACCAAATAAATCGGCATAAGAAATCTACTTCCCGGGCGGGGTTAGGAAATGATGGATATCCTCAAATTTTCCAAGAAGTGAAATTAGTTCTTCAGGCGGAACCTTTCTGTTAATATGCCCCAGGATGCCGTATCCTTCAGCCAAGTCATCTACTTCTTTTTTTGGAAGGTCAGTAATAAGGATCATAGAGGTCATTGGAGATGTCATTACAATCTCTTTCATGACCTCAAAAGAAGACTCGTTCCCTTCTGTGTTGCCTATTATGGCTAATGGATGGATACTTTCTTTTATGAGGCTTAGAGCTTCATCTTTTCTATATAACAGGGTTACGACATAAGGCCTGGTCTTAAGTATCCTTATAATTGACTCGGCAACTGTATTGTTCTTTTCTATCACTAATACACTGATATTTTTTTGGTTTTCCATCTGAAATCTCCGTTAGGCAGCAGCTCCTTTTTTTGTGAAAAGTAATGCGTATATGGCCATGATAATCATAACCAGGGCGATGACCAGCCAGAGTTCATCAAGCGTGGCTGATGCAAAGGCGGACATGATGAAAATAGATGACATGAATACAATGATTTTAGTGCTGATGGATTTTAATCCTGTAGCCTTGTCTTTTTTCAGCAGGGCAATGCCTGACCAGAAGTAGGGGAAGAGAAGCAAAAGAACAGAGATGGTTACGGTGATGTTGAATGCGGCGGCGACGTTGCTGCCAAGCATCATGAGTATCAGTTCAACTACGGTCATGATTACACCGTTGATGATGAGACCTTTGCTGTTGATCCCATGTTTGTTGGTATAGGAATAAGCTTTGGGGAGGAATCCACTGTCGGCACTGGTTTTAGCGGCACTGGCGGATGACAGGTTCCAGATGAGGAAGCTGGCGATACAGGCAATTGCCATTACTGCGGAAACCACGGCGGCTATGATTTTTGAGTGGAAGATATGCTGTATGGATAACGCAAATGAGGCCGGTGCGTCCTGAATCTCTTTAGCTGGGAACATTCCTTCAATTACTGTGGTTGAAGCGATGTAGATGATTGCCACGATAATGAAGCCGACGATGGTTGCAATGGGAACAATCTTTTTCGGATTGCGAATATGCTCATTGTTTGTAGCGACGCTTTCCACGCCGACAAAGGCAAAGATCAATATGGCGAATCCGGACATGATGGCTTTTCCAGCAGGGTCACCCGAGACGTTCCAGTTCTGTTTAAACAGGGCGGGATCAAAATCCAGCCATCCGGCAGTGGCGGTGATGATTACCGAAATAAGCAGTAAGGTTACTGTGCCGGACACCACTTTGGTTATTATGTCGACCCCGCGAAGGGATAATACAACAAACACCCAGATGAGAGCAATCACCGTGATACCAAGTGCTATGGGATGATTGAGTTCGGGGATAAACAGAGCGAGGTAGCCCAGGCCCGCAATCAGTATGGATACGTTTGAGATCAGGTTTCCATAGACGTAAAAGAAACCGCTCTTTGCCCCGAGAATCGGACTTACATAAGTTGCCAGTGCGGTAGGGCTGGGGTCATCAAAAAGAGTGCCCGCGCGAACATATACCAGAGTCAGAAACAGGGCTCCGATGGTGACCAGTATAAATGAAATCAGCGTGATTGAACCGGTGGCTGACAGTTGTTGTGGCAAAGCGATTACACCACTGCCGGCCAGGCTCGATACAATCATAAAAACAGCACCTGTTAACCCCAGTTTTTTTGTCTCATTTGTCATGTTATTTTCCCTTGCAGGTACTATCTTTTAACGCACATGGTTTTGAAAAATTTCTTTCCACCCCGTTCGGTTCTCTCCACACCGTGGATCTCGCTTTCGTATCCGGGAAAGGCGTTTTCGAAATCCTGCCTGAGTTTCAGGTATTCGAATATGGGACCGGCCTTTTTATTCATGATTTCACCTCCCATCATGATGGGAATGCCCGGGGGATAGGGGACCATCATCACGGCTGATGTCCGGCCCATCATCTCGTCCAGCTCTACAAATTCCACGTTTTTCCGCACTACCTGATGATAAGCTTCAGAAGGCTTCATGGACTGATCAGGAATTACCTGAAAGGCATCCTGCATCTTTTCCAGGATTTTATGTTCCTTCCAGTAACCGTGAATGTCGTTGCAGTGCTGCTTGAGCCCGACTCCCCGGTATGTATCCTGGTACGTGCTCGCTAATTGGGGAAAGACTTCGCAGAGTGGTGTGTCTGCATCATAGAGATCTTTGAATCGCAACATCGCCGAGAGCAGGGTGCCCTGCTTGGCCTCGGTGGTGCCGAGGGAATTGAGAAGCAGGAAGGAATAATAGTCTGTTTTTTCACATACGATGCCTTTTAAAATAAGGTATTCGGTCACGATGGAAGCGGGAATACCCTCGTCCTGCATCTGTCCGTGATCATCTATTCCAGGGGTGGTAAAGGTCAGTTTGATGGGGTCCAGCATGCAATGGTTTTCTTCCATGTCCTCAAATCCGTGCCAGTTGTTGTCGCTGCTCATGATCCAGGGATCCTGGTGGTCGGACAGAAAATCGACGTCCACCTGCTCAAAGGGCGTCAGTTTGCCGTTTACATTGACTTTACGGGGCTGCCACATGCCAAAAAACCAGTCGTTCTTGTTTTTCTTCTGGAGGCTTTTTTTGATGTTCACCACTTTTTGCCGCAGGCGGATGGCTCCGAGGATGATATCATTCATCATGATCTGGCCGTTGTCATCCATCATGCGGGTAGCCACATCCAGAGATGCAATCATGATGTACTGAGGAGACGTGGAACCGTGCATCATGTAGGATTCATTGAACTCATCGTGCTTGATCTTGATTTTACCGCCGTTTTTAATGTGCAGCATGGAGGCCTGTGAAAATGCGGTGAGCAGCTTGTGGGTGGACTGGGAACAAAAAATGGGCGGATGATTTTCATCTAATTGATCATCAGTCATGCCGTAGTGGTCTTTGTACATAGGATGAAAACGGGCATAGGCATACCAGGCCTCATCAAAATGGAGGTTTTCCACACTCTTCTCTAATTGTTTTTTGATATTGACCACATTATAGCACACGCCATCATACGTGGAGTTGGTGAGGGCCGACATCTTCACCTTGCTTCCCTTCAGGCCTTCGGGAATGAGTCTGTCTTCCCTGATTTTCCGCTGGATCGATTCAGGTGAGAATTCGGACAGGCGCACTGGCCCGATGATGCCACGTTTGTTTCTCCGGGGAATCATATATATGGGATAGGCATCGGTGATGACCATGGCGTAGTTGAGGGATTTGTGGCAGTTCCGGTCTACAAAGGCGATATCATCTCGAACGAGCTGGCTCCGCCAGATGATCTGGTTCACATTGCTGGTACCGTTAAGTACATAGTAGGTCTGATCTGCGCCGAACACGCGGGCAGAGTTTTTTTCCGCATCCCCTACCACGCCGTTGTGTTCCAGCAGGGACCCTAACTCCGGCACGGAAACGGAAAGGTCCGAGCGAAACACATTTTCCCCGAAGAACTTGAACATGGCTACTCCTGCCGGACTGCGCAGGAAACCTTCCCCGCCCATATGTCCGGGAGTGTGCCAGGCGAATTTGAATTCGTTGGAATACTGCACCATTGCCCCGAAAAAGGGAGGATAGACAGTCCGCACATAATCTATTACATGGGTTTCGATACGGCCTGCCATAAAGGAGATGGTTTCAGAAGTCTTGCAGAGGCAGTCATTGACATCCCTTAAGCTTTCCGCTGGAATCAGGTCCATTTCCTTTCGTCCTGTCAGCAGAATAATAGGGACTTTCTGGTGCCTTTTCCTTATTTTTATAATCAATTCCTCGGCCGTTGTGGCTTCGTCGGAATTTTCCTCGGGGATATCCCAATCCACCACAATGCATCCAAAATCAGACCGGGAGCGGAATATCTCGTAGCCGTCTTCATAGGTAAAAGACGGGATGACCCGACAGTCCTGAATTTTCTCGAGTTGTTCGGCCAACTGACGCAGCCTGTACCCTTCATCGTTTTGGGCATCAAACTGCCCTGAAATAATAAGCACCGGCCATTTCTGCGTTGTGATTTCCATGCCTGCCCCTCCTTGAAATTTCGGTACTTAAAAATAGGCATTTTTCTGATAGTCTGTCAAGTTGTTATACAACCCTCAATTTTCATCTTGACAAGACAGGATAGTTTAATAAAATAAAGAAAGTATAAATCGGGACGTGGCGCAGTCTGGAAGCGCACCTGAATGGGGTTCAGGGGGCCCGGGGTTCAAATCCCCGCGTCCCGACCATTTCACAATAAAATCAAGGGTTTACAGGGTACATAAAAAACCTGTAAATCCTTTTTTTTTACTATGTAAAAAGTTAGTAAAATAAGTCCTTTTATAATACCAGAAAACATAGTATTATCAACTATATATATTATTGTAAATTATTGCAATTTTATCTCACTTTAAGACAGGAATTCCCTTTCTGTCAGGTTGGTGTGATTTGTTTTTATGAAAATTCTCTTTTATTTGTAAAACTCACCATTAATCCACTCACCATCATATTTCCTTTCATCAGAAAAGGTATAAACCCCTTTCCCATTCACACAATCCCCTTTGATACATTCACCAAATGAGTTTATTGGAAAAGATAAACCAAACAATAATATGGAAATGATAATCAGACGATTTTCATGTTTTTTCCTTTCAAACACTAAATATAACGTCCGAAACAATAGGAATCGATTGGGCAGGTGGGGCTACCTCTAGTTTAGTCGTTTTTATGCCTTGAAATTTCTCTACACTTCGTCTTGGGCCAACAAACAGGCCAGCATGGAGCCCCCGTATTCCCCCAGGGTATCCATATCGTTGGCCAGGCTTAAATAAAGGCCATTTTCGTGCAACATAAGGCGCCTCTCCACCAGATCGTCCAGTCGTTTTTTCAAGGGGACATCACCAGGGTATCTCTTTCCCATTTTCTTTCGCAAAGAACCTGTCAAGGATTTAAAATGCTGCTGCTTATCGCAGGATAAGTAGATGGCGGACATCTCTTCATTCAACTGCAGTTCCGGGTCCGTCGCGCAGGAACGACTGTCGTACATGGTGATCCGCTCTCCGCTTCCATTTTCGTCTTCACGTTTGAAAGCCAGCAAAGGCGGTTCCGGGTCTTTCCATACGTCCTGCCAGGTTTTCACCTCTCTCCTCAGATGTTCCGTATAAGCAGAGATTTCATTTTTTCCGTCAAAGTCACAGTTAAAATAATAGGCGATTTCGTCAAGATCCTGCTGCTCAAAGGGATAGAGGAAAGCGTATAGCTTTGCTGCCACAACATCTTTTATTCCCCAGTCCTTCCAGTGGTTGAAAAGAACGCTGAACCTTTGAAGCTTCACAGGGCCACAATGCCCTGGAGGCTTTAAATGGGAAAGCACAGGAATAATTAATGCCATTCGGTGATAGGCCTCCCGACTTTCTCCCGGAAAACCGTAAAGTAAATTCCAGACGGGCTCTACATTGAATTCTCTGGCCCATTTGAGGAGTTGAACGTTTTTAAGGAGGGTGGTCCCTTTACGCATATAGGCCAGGAGTTCAGTGTCCAGGCTTTCTATTCCCGGCTGGAACCTGTGAACACCGGTGGATTTTAAAAGCTGCACCTGCCTGCGATTCAGGTTGGCTTTGGTTTCCACAAAGAGCTCCCGCAACAATTCCTTTTCAGCCAGGGAAGGAAGCAGGGTTTTGAAATAGGCCATCTGCAAAATGGAATCAGTGATGCAAATCTTTTTTATGCCATAGAGTTCCACCACTGACCTGATTTCAAGTTCGGCTCTCTCAGGGCTCTTGCTGCGAAAAGACAGGGTTCTATGATTTACACCGCAAAATACGCATTGGGATATGTCTCCCCACCAGCAACCGCGTGAGAACTCGAGGGAAATCGTCGGATTCTGGATATCCGAAACCCACTTTTTAAGCCCCTTCGTAAACTCCCGGAACTCCGGAAAGGGCAAACGGTCCAGATTGACAGACTCCCCTGATCCTTGTGTAATAATGGACCCCTTGTCGCGATAGGAAATGCCTGAAATTCCCGCAGGTAGTTTACCCGGGGTATTAGTCCATTGTTGAACCGCCCTCGGAAAGGAAGCATCAGCCTGTCCAGAAAAAACCCAGTCAATAAACGGAAACAATCTGAGCAAAGCCTTCTCCGTGGCTTCGTTACAGTTGGCTCCTCCGAAAGCAATTATTTTTTCGGGGCAGGCTTGTTTGATCCGTTTGGCCAATGCCAGAGAGGCCACCTGTTGAAAAAAAACAGACGTAAATCCAATCACGCCATAGTCATCCCAGTTGACGGCACCCATCCATTTATCCAGGAATGGCCTGCACAGGGTTCGCATTAGGATAAGATCACTTTTGGCTGGTTCGGAATCTACAACGCCAGGGGGGGCTTGCCTATCCAAAAATCCGGCTCCTCCACGGTCTGATTTTCCCCATTCAGAACCAAAAAGATCATCTCCGAACGGCCATTCCCCGAACAACGTGTACGTACTCACCCTGTCGTAGATCTCCGGATGGCCGGTAAAGTTCCTGAATGCCATGTTCAGGTAGAGGACATCGCAGGGGAGCCCCGCTTCTTCCTTCACGATCGCTTTCAACTGGCTCAACGCCAGGGACGGTATGGAAACGTCGGCAAAGGGCATGGAAATCAATAGAACCCTGTCCTTCATTTTTTTATTTCTCCGCTGTCGCCTTTTCCCTGGTTTCGTTTCCTTCATTGCAGACAGGACAGTCAGGGCGTTTTTCTATGGGACAAATTTTCATTTTCAGGGTGATAAGGTTGAATACCATCACGCGATCTGTGAGAAGCTCACGCCCCCCCACCAGGTATTTGATGGCTTCCATGGCCTGAATACTCCCGATGACCCCGAGAAGAGGGCCAATGACTCTGGGTGGTCCGGGACGGGTATCGGGGGGAAGATCCGGAGGAAGATCGAGAATACAGCGAAAGCAGGCTGACCCACCCGCGATGGTGGCCACCTTCCCCATATTATACCAATTGACCCCGGCGAATGCATACGGTTTTGAATGGGCCACCATCTCATCATTGATCATGAACTTTGTCTTGAGACCGCTGGCATCGTCAAGGACAAAATCATATCCTGAGATCAGACCCTTCAGGTTTTCCGCATCTACGCCAAAGGGGAAGGTGTTGACCTGAATATCGGGATTGTTTGCAAGAATTCTTTTCTTTGCGGCTTCCACTTTGAGCCTGCCGATATCCCTGTGGGAATAGATAATCTGACGGGAAAGGTTAGACAGTTCCACTGAATCAGGATCCACAAGCCCTATGGTTCCTACCCCTGCCGCCCCAAGATAAAGGGCAACAGCGGAACCCCCGCCTCCAACACCAATGATCAACACCTTGGAGTTTTTCAGTTTTTCCTGTCCGTCCTTCCCAATATTCGTCAGGGCAATCTGTCGATTGTATCTTTCAAGATCTGAATGAGTAAGCATGTCATGCCTCACAAAAGTTCCCTTTCTTTGAAAACGAAACAGTTCTTTTCCAGAGTTTCATCCAGGAAGTGTGCGGAATCGTTGCTGAATTCTACAGCCTCCGTCCGAAAATGATAATAATTCGGGAAAATATGTGGATAAGTTTTCACAAGTTCGATAATCGTGTTGAGATTCTTCCTGTTATTTGCCACATAGGGGGCGCACTGTTTAGATATCAGGTTTTCCGAAAATACCAGATCGTCCCCGTATTCTTCATAAAAACCGGTTCCGGGCAGGGGACTGAGCAGATTAAAATGAATGTTCACACCCATATTGTGCAGGAGCCACCGGCAATAGAGGGTTTCCAGAAAATCATCTTTCGTTTCAAAAGGATATCCATAGACAAAGGAAGCCGTTACGATCTGAAAATATTTCTTTGAAAGCCTGACGTTGTCAAGGGCCTTTTCCACAGTGAATCCCTTTGCAATCTTTCTGAGGATTCTATTGGAACCCGACTCAAACCCGTAGAGAATGGAAGAGAAGTGGTTTCTGGTCATGTCTTGTATCAGCGACTCTTCCACCCGGTTCAGTCTCCCGTAGCAGGAGAAATGCCTTTTCTTGAATCGCCCTTGACCGGAGAAATCCAGAAATTCGTAGATGCGATCCCTGTCCGTGATAAATGCTTCATCCAGGAGATAGATATTGTCGGGACAATTTTCCCGTCCGTTCAGGAAAGAGATCTCTTCCTTCATTTCTTCCATGCCGCGTTTTTGATAAACAGGATCCATGACCCTGGCGCTGCAAAACCCGCACTTAAAAGGACACCCTCTCCCTGTGACGATTGGGGCCACGCCATATCGTTCAAGAGGTATCTCTTCAAGGACCGGAATCAGGCTGTTTGCCACAATATCCCCGGTCCCCCTTTGCGGGTTTACGATAGTCTGGTCCCCGTTATGCCAGGCAAGCCCCGCAATGTTAGGGTAGTTCTCTTCCCCGTTTTGAACAGACTCTACAAATTCAGGAAGAGCGTCCTGTCCGTCTCCAATACCAACGGCATCGATAAAATCGAAGGCATCCAAGATCTCTTTCGCGATAACCGACGTGCCTATCCCCCCCAGAATGATCTTTTTATGGGGGTCCTTTTTCTTAAGCCGTTGCGACAGCAGGAGTACATAGGGGAGGGCATGGGAATAGCAACTGAAGGCAACGATATTAGATGCATTCTGGAGGGTTCTTTCAAGAGCGTCTATGTCAATGAAAGGTTGAGGTGTTTCCAGCTGGAAATCCCTGAAATCCACCCGGAAC
>Ga0233413_10001496_pt1 | contig 10167 bp, 6 predicted proteins | sample Na_anoxic_6_MG_FD_189019 | JGI IMG/M metagenome (GOLD analysis project Ga0233413, IMG submission 189019) | Seawater microbial communities from Saanich Inlet, British Columbia, Canada - Na_anoxic_6_MG | ecosystem: Environmental > Aquatic > Marine > Inlet | place: Canada: British Columbia... | reverse complement strand
TCGTCGTTTAGCCCCGCGACATACACAATGATCACGGGCGACAAGACGCTGTCTCCGGACAACAACGCGGCGGTCAACATCCTGACGTCTAGCGGGAACAGTCGGGGGCAGGCCATTAAGGTGATACTTATATCCAGGGCGGGGTCCGAGGGAATAGACTTTAAGAACATTCGTCAAATGCACATACTCGACCCGTGGTACAACATGAACCGGATCGAGCAAATACTTGGTCGGGGGGTACGGACGAAAAGCCACTGTCAGCTGCCGTTCCGCGAGAGAAACGTGGAGATATATCTCCACGCGACGGTGCTTGCCAGCGATCAGGAGGCGGTCGACCTGTACCTGTATAGGCTGGCAGAGCTGAAGGCAACGCAGATAGGCAACGTCGCCCGCGTGCTCAAGGAGTCGTCGGTCGACTGCCTGCTGAACATCAGCCAGAACAACTTCACTGTTGAGAAGATGAACCAAGTCGTCGACCAGACTCTGTCCACCGGCCAGACCATCAAGTATGCGGTCGGTGACAAGCCATACTCGTCGACTTGCGACTATATGGAGAGATGCAGCTATTCATGTGTTCCCGATGTCACCATAACCGAGGACGACACGCAGTTCGACACCTACAGCAAGAGCTTTATCATGATGAACACGGAGAGAATCATACAGCGCATACGCCAGCTGTTCAAGAACCGGTATTTCTACTCCAAGAGAGACTTGATCCGCGAGGTAAATGTGGTGCGACAGTATCCTCTGGTGCAGGTGTATGCCGCGCTGGACCGCCTGGTCAGGGACGGGAGCGAGTTCATCGCTGACCGATACGATCGGCAGGGTCGCCTCATCAACATTGGCGAGTATTACTACTTCCAGCCTCTCGAGATAACCGACCGGCGCATTAGCGTCTTCGACCGCTCGACCCCGGTTGCATACAAGCGGGAGACCGTCGACATATCTCTTCCCAGCGACGTCAGCGAGACGATGGTCGAAAAAGTCGAGGCGGCCGACATGGATAAGGTCCTCCTAGTCACCGGTGTGGCGGGGCGGCGTTTGATCCGGTCGATGCAGGACGACTATAAGCTCGCCATGGAGCCGTCCATAGTGGCCAAGGGCGACGACAACTGGTACAGGTTCTGCAGCCTTACGATGGCGCGCCTCAGGGGACGGGGAATTCCGGAGGACGTCCTCTCCGGTTTCCTCGTCGCCCACATAGTCGAGATGCTTCTCTTTGCAGACAAACTGACAGTGCTGGGCTATGTGTTTGGCGCGGCGGAGCTGACACCGTTCGAGGAGCTAGTGAAGGCGTATTTCTCCCGGTTCGTCATGCGAGCGAAGAGCATCACGGCGATCCTGCTCGAGAACAACGGTGCGCAGCAGATGCTGGTCGAGAAGGGCGGCGATTGGGTCGACGCGGAGCCTCAGGACTACAAGGACATGCAGGCGGAGCTGACCAAGTATGTAGTCCCGCAGGCCGATATGGCCAGTGTCATGGGGTTCATAATAGGGTTCAAGGACCGTTACATGATATTCAAGGTAAAGGATATGACGCGCAGACGTCACAAGGGTGCGCGCTGCGACCAGGCGGGCAAGACGGACACGATAAAGCTCCTTAACAAGATAATGGGCGAGGACGTCTACACTGCCCAGAACGTGAAGGACATGGTGCAGATGGAGCTCTGCTCGCTACAGGAGTTCCTGCTCAGGTATTTCGACAGCATTAGAAAAGACGGAAAGCGGTGGTTTATGACGCCGGAGGAGGCGATCATTAACAACGTACAGGCGATAAAAATTGAATAGAGACGAGGGAATTATATGTACATACTATAGATGGACATTCCCGCGAGCCCGACGGATTCTCCTGCGGTCCCCCTGGAGACCCCGCGCTTGCCCGGAGAGGCGGAGGAGGGCGAGGAGCTCCGCGTGGGGGAAGAAGCCCCAGAGGAGGTCGTTGTCACCGAGCCGGTTGGGGAGTCGGTGGCCGAGGCGCCGACGGCTGGGTTGGCCGAGGCGCCGACCGACTCGCTCCTGTCAGTTGCCGAGGCGCCGACCGCTGCCCCGGGCCAGACTGCGACCAGGAAACCTGCGCGCACTCGGTCAAGGCCGGGGGGCATATACAGTCAGTCCGTTATATCCCGGAGGATCGCCCTGAGCATAGCGAACGTCGGGAGAGCGCTGAAGCAGAACCTGGAGAGTCTGGTGGCGTCCGAGATCGAGGGCAGGTGCATCGTGGAAGGCTTCGTCAAGCCCGGCTCTACGCGGCTGCTCGCATACAACTCGGGGCTCATCCGGAACGGTGGCGTGGTGTTCGAGGTCGTGTTCGAGTGCATGAGCTGCTGCCCAGTGGAAGGGATGCTGATAGACTGCGTCGCAAAGAACATTACCAAGGCAGGCATACGCGCGGAGATGGATGGGGATGGCGTCTCACCCGTCGTGGTGTTCGTTGCCCGGGACCACAGCCACCTGAACGACTATTTCAACGCCATCGCGGAGGGCGACAACATCAAGGTGCGGGTCATTGGTCAAAGATTCGAGCTCAACGACAAGTATGTGTCAGTCATCGGGGAGGTGGTCGAGCAGAGGGAGTTCATGCACGCACGGTCTTCCAAGTCAAAGCCCCGGTTGATTATCCCGAACTAGCTTAAACAGTTGAGTTTAGCATACTAGATAGATGGCCGCGAGACAGGACGAATTGATGAGGATTAAGACCGCGATTGAGAACATGAGCAAGTTTCATCAGGTCGGCGTGCTGAAGCTTCTATCCACCAAGGACGGATTGACTATCAACGAGAACAACAATGGAGTGTTCGTGAACCTGACGGACGTGGACGGAGGGGTTCTCGAGGACCTAGACAGCTACATTGGCTACGTGGAGGAGCAGGAGTGCGACCTAAGCCAGCAGGAGGCGAAGAAGGCGGAGTACAAGAACGTTTTTTTCAGCAGCGGTGGACCAGCTGACGGCGTGGCAAGCCACTCGCGCGTAAAGACCGTCCGAAAAGGTAATAGAGACACTCCCAGCAGTACTGGAGATGACGTGCAGACAGAGTCTGCATGACGATCTTAAGGATCTATCCCCGTTTATGTTGACTTCTGACCTTGTGTCCAAAAGCCAACACTATCTCAAGGACAAGCGCGTGGAGTATGTGCCAAAGAAGATCTCCCAGCCGGTTTCAAGCTTCCACACCCCGCGCTACACAGACAAGCTGTTTTGGTGTTTCTACATCATCCATAAGGGAGTGACCGACTATCGTTGCATCGGCCAGAAGGTGTTCTCCGTCGAGACCGAGATGAAGATAGGTCTCGTAGAGGTCGTACGCGACCAAGCCGCGCTGCTGAAGCAGCACAAGATCTCCGCGAGGGCGACGGAGGCAGAGCTGGTGAGCAGCCCCCGCATCGGTCTTACCACGTTTCGTGCGCTGTGCGTACTTCACGACATTTCGTGCCTCGTGCTTAAAGGTCGGCTGTGTTACGAGGTGAACGCCGGCGGCGGTGCAGGGGGTGGTCCGCCCGAGGTGCTAATGGTCGGCAGCGCTGACCATTCTTTTGCTCTCGATATGGAGAATACCGCTAGCAAGGTTAGAAAGTACATGGACGAGTTCTGGGTGGTGGCGACCCTTGAAAAGCCCCTGCTGTCAGTGTCGTCCTACAAGCTCAGCGACCTCCAGGACATCTGCTCGAAGCTGGGCATCACGACGACGGATGGTGCGAAGGCAAGGACCAAGAAGGATCTATACCAGGCGATTGTGGCGAAGATATAAAATTGAAGGGTATAAAATAATAACTCGACAGTATATAGAATGGCGGCAGACAAACCGCAGTCACTGGCCGAGCTGCTTCAGACTTTTCTCGAAAGTAACCCCTCCGTCCCGCGGGCAGACAGAGCCACGACGGAACTCGAGGTCAAGTTCGGGACAATGGGCGTGCGCCCCGTGACCCGCATTGACTACGACAACGTAGTCAACGAGCTTTACAATCACGGTTTCTCGACCGCCAACGCCTCGGGGAAGACGTTGCTGCGTATGCAGAGTGAGTATCTCGATCCTAAGAGTGGAAGGGTCAAGATCTCGAACGTCCGCTGCGAAGTGTCGTCGGTCGAGGCCATACATCGGTATTGCAAAACTAACTCTCTGGAGGCCATAGCCGACGGGAGCATCTCGTTTGAGCAGAAGATGGACGTCCAGCGCGAGGACCATACCTACTACAGGCCCGCGAACAACAGGGACTTCAACTTCCGGACCACGCTCAAGCATGAGCGGCCGCTGAGCAAGCAGAGCGTTATGGTTCGCGACTTGATGTCGGACTGGTCGAACAAGAAGAAGCTGTTCCGCCTGATGAACCGGGTAAGCTTTACTCATGATACTTATCCTATATCCGTTGACATGAGCATCGTGAGGTCCTCACGCCGGGAGAGCGGGACGATGGTGCCGGAGTACACGATCGAAGGTTCGGGCGTGATGAACGACGCGGAGAACAACGAGATCGAACTGGAGGTCATTAACCGCAGGACCGGGAGCGGCACTCCGTGGACGCGGCAGAACATCGACGAGTTCACCGCAATGGTGAAGAGCAACATCAAGACGGTGTTGTCCGGTCTGCAGCAGACTCACTATCCTGTGAGCTACCCTGAACAGTCCAGGGTGCTGCAGGACTACATGAAGTTGGTTCACGGCGGAGGCTTCGAGGCGCGGCGGGTGGTGCCGCGGGATTTCATCGGGCCATCGTCCCTGACGGCGCAGGTGTCGAACGTCGCCCCGGCGAACGAGGACGCGATAATACCCAACGTGCGATCTGGATACACCGTCACGGAAAAGGCCGACGGCCTGCGCAAGCTTCTGTATGTCCACAAGGACGGACGGGTCTACCTCATAGACACGAATATGAACGTGCAGTTTACGGGCGGTGTATCGAAGGACGACGACCTGGCACAGACCATACTGGACGGTGAGCACATCCTGCACAACAAGAAGGGTGAGTTTATCAACCTGTACGCGGCGTTCGACGCTTACTTCGTCGGCGGCAAGGACGTGCGAGCGAACGGTTTCATCCCCGACAGCGAGGACGTCGTCGCGGTCAAGTACCGGTTTCCCCTCCTGCGCCAGGCCGTTGGCCAGATGCGAATGGAGTCTGTCGTCCCCGGACAACTCGCGCCGATTCGCGTTGAGCACAAGAAGTTCTACGCGGCGGACCAGAAACAGAGCATATTCAACGCCTGCGCATTGATACTCGACAAGAACGACAAGGGTCTGTTCGAGTATGCCACGGACGGTCTGATATTCACGCCCAGCCACCTTGGCGTCGGGGCGACAAAACCGGGAGAGGAGCCTCGGGACTACAAGGCGACGTGGCCGAACAGCCTGAAGTGGAAGCCTCCCCACCACAACACCATCGACTTCCTTGTTGAGGTCAAGAAGGGTGCAAGCGGCGAAGACGCCGTGGGAAATGTGTTCCAGGAGGGCACCGACACTGGCTCCGCGCAGCAGCTCACGGAGTACAAGACCCTGGTCTTGCGCTGCGGGTTCGACGAGAGAAAACACGGCTACCTGAACCCTTGCCAGAGCGTCATAGAGGACAAACTCCCGACAACCGACGCTGGGTCTTCCGACGGATACCGACCAGCCCCGTTCTACCCGACGAACCCCTACGACAAAAACGCCCATGTGGCGAACATCATGGTCAGCCGGGATGGCGGAGGAGGGCTACAGATGATGACGGAGGGAGGGGAGGTGTTCGACGGCAACACCATTGTCGAATTCAAGTATCATCCAGAGAGAGAGGTCGGGTGGCGGTGGACGCCTATTAAGGTCCGCTACGACAAGACCGCAGAGCTGCGGCAGGGTTTTAAGAACTACGGCAACGCCTATCACGTCGCCAACTCGAACTGGCACTCCATACACAACCCGGTCACGGCGGCCATGCTAGCGACCGGACGGGACATACCAGACGAGCTGCACGACGACGATGTGTATTACAACAAGATCGACGGTCCCTCGCGGACCAAGGCCCTTCGCGACTTTCACAACCTGTACGTCAAGAGAGCACTCATCCTGGGGGCGTCAAAGTACGGGGACACGTTGATCGACTACGCAGTGGGCAAGGGCGGGGATTTCCCGAAGTGGATCGCAGCGAAGCTGTCGTTTGTGTTCGGCATCGACATCGCCAAGGATAACATCGAGAACCGTCTGGACGGGGCATGTGCCCGCTTCCTGACGTATCGCAAGAAGTTCAAGGTCATGCCGTATGCGCTGTTCGTCCAGGGGAACTCGTCTGTCAATATTCGGTCTGGGGCCGCGCTGTTCACGGAGAAGGGAAAGCAGGTCACTCGAGCCGTCTTCGGGGAAGGCCCGAAAGACCCGGAGGTGCTGGGCGAGGGCGTCTATCGTCAGTATGGCAAGGGCACGGGCGGGTTCAACGTCAGCTCGTGCCAGTTTGCTCTCCACTACTTCTTCGAGTCGCAGTCAACGTTGAATAATTTCGTCCGTAATCTGTGTGAGTGCACGTCGGTCGGTGGGTATTTCGTCGGTTGCTGCTATGACGGTCGCAAAGTGTTTAATGCGCTGTCCAAGAAATCCAAGGGGGAGTCGCTGGTCATTATGAAGGGAAACACGAAGATATGGGGGATGACGAAGGAGTATGACCAGTCTACCCTCGAGAACAACGTGAGTTGCCTTGGCTACCCGATCGACGTATTCCAGGAGACGATCGGCAAGCCGTTCATGGAGTATCTCGTGAACTTTGAGTATTTCGAACGGGTCATGGAGAACTACGGGTTTGTTCTTCCGTCGGCTGAGGAGCTGCGCGGACTGCAGCTGCCGAAGGCCACCGGCTCGTTCGCGGACCTGTTTGCGAAGCTGGAGTCGACCGCGAAGGCAACGAAGCTACGCCTGGAGGTGGGTCAGGCCCTGAGCATGTCCTCGGAGGAAAAGCAGATATCGTTTTACAATCGCTACTTCGTGTTTAAGAAGGTCCGCAACGTTGACGCAGACCAGCTCGCGCTGGCGGCTCTTGACGAGACCCCCCTCGAGCAGGCCACGATGGAGCAGCAGTCCAAGGTCGCGAGCGAGGCCATTGAGCAGGCCACGCAGGAGCAGCAGCTCCCGGCCGCCGCGCCGACCGAGGGAAAAACCAAGCGTCGCAAGCCGCCAAAGCTCCGTCTCCGGCCCGAGGCGGTCGCACCGTCGCCCGCTGGGCCTGCCGAAACCGGGGCCCAGCCCCCGATCAGGGACGAACCAGCCCTCACACCTGCGCCCGACGAGGTGGTCGGGGCGCCGCCCATCGCCGCAGCGCAGCCTCCCACTACAACGCGACGTAAGAAGCCTAAGCTGAGGCTTCCTGGGGATGTTTAGAATATCGTGTAGTTACGGTTTAAACATTCTTCGCACTAGATACTATGTCATACTATCTGCTCCCGAGTATCCTGACGCCCATGGGGTCAGGGGACATCCGCCTGTCGTTCGACGCGGAGGGGAGCCGAAGAGCAGTTATCAATAACAGCCTGCACCACTATCTTTCCCATGTGAAGCGCGAGATCGACGGCTGCATGGCGGAATGGGACGTCTACAAGAAATACACAAACCCCTACGAGTATATACACACGAACGTCCCGAACTCAAAAGCGGCTGTATGCAGATACAAACCGCTGTCGAGGGCCTACTTCAAGATGGTGGAGATCATGCGGTCATTGTATCTCCTCGACTCCGTCACGGGGGAAGCGATCAAAACGTTTCATCTGGCCGAGGGTCCCGGAGGGTTCATCGAGGCCGTTTGCAACGCACGTGAGAACCCCGAGGACACATACCACGGCATGACGCTAGTGTCGGATAGGGAGTATGTCCCTGGTTGGAAGAAGAGTCGTGACTTTCTATCTAGCAACCCCAATGTTGTTCTTGAGTACGGTGCTGACGGCACCGGCGATATACTGAACCCCGACAACCTGCTTCATTGCTGCGAGAAGCACGCAAACTCGATGGAGCTTATCACTGGAGACGGAGGGTTTGACTTCTCGGTGAACTTCGACGACCAGGAGGTCACGGCAAGTCGTCTGGTGTTCGCACAGATTGCATACGCGATCCTGCTGCAGAAGAAGGGAGGCAGCTTTGTCGTGAAGTTTTTTGATGTGTTCACGGCCGCATCGGTGGACTTCATCTGCTTGCTGAGTAGTTTCTACCGCCGGGTGTATGTCATGAAGCCGAACACGAGCCGATACGCAAACTCAGAGAGGTATCTCGTGTGCAAGGGTTTCAAGCCGGGGGATACCTCTCGTCTGCGCGACACGCTGCTCGGCGCCCTGCGCGATATGAGGGACCGTGGGGACGGTTGCTTGCACCGGGTCCTTGCGAGGGACGCGCCGTACATTCTCCTTTCGAAGCTCGAGGAATACAACGCGATCATCGGCCAGCAGCAGATAGACGTCATCAGTCACACACTGAGTATAATTCGACACCCCTCCAGGGGAGACAAGGTCGACAATCTCAGGAAGACCAACGTGAATCGGTGCGTCCAGTGGTGCATCAAGAACAAGCAACCTTACCACAAGGGGGGGTCCGCGACGAATATATTTCTTCCGGGCTAGAATATATTCGAAACAAGGTTAAATACAGCCTTCGATTATGGGGTAATGCAGGCACTGAGATTTGACGACGATGAGTGTGTTTCTGCTATCGGCTATTTCCTCCGTTCGGTGCTTGGGGCTGTGCAGATGTCGTTCATGTTGTTCATGCTGCTCATGGGCTCGATTTTTGGCGGGCTGGGCGCGGCGTGCATCCAGACATGGGACAGGGGGATGGACATGCTTGGTCGCAAGCGCATCGTCATGGACAGCACGGGCTCGCATGTCCACTTCATCCGCTATTACTTGCTGTACCGCGATAGAGACGACCGCACCGACTTCAATGTCTTCATACACAGGATCCTGAGGACGGACGAGGGATGCTTGCACGACCACCCCTGGGGATATCGCACCTTGGTGCTATCGGGCGGGTACTGGGAGACGACGGGCACAGCGGGGCGGGACGCGGCCACCGGCGAGGCCACCGTGGGCGATGTGGAACGCCGGTGGCGTGGACCCGGCTTTACGCACAAGGTCAGTGACAGTCACGCTCACCGTCTGGCCCTCGAGAAGAACGAAGAGACCGGCGCAGACGTGCCGTGCTGGACAGTCTTCGTCCCTTTCAGGCGCACGCAGGAATGGGGCTTCTACGTAGATGGCGAGGGGGGTTCCGTATGGGAGCCGGCGGCGAGGCATCTTGGGGGCGCCAGGGCTAGCGCCGAGGCCGGGGGCTCAGACGGGCGTGTCGCTGAGGATGAGCAAGGTGAGGATGAGCAAGGTGAGGATGAGCAAGGTGAGGATGAGCGAGGCGAGGAGGAGCAAGGCGATAAGAAGAACGATTGAAGGCACTGTTTAGAGCTGGGCTCTGCTGGACGGGTTGATGTAGAAGCATGCGGTCTTTGTGCCGCTTATTCTGTGTGCCACGCACGGAGCGTATTTTGCCTTGGTTGTGAAGGGCATCTCGGGCCGTCCGCTGTACGCCGACGCGGCGGCGGCCTCGGGCCCCCAGGCCTCCTTCTGGCTCTGGGCCGCCTTCGTCACGGTGTCGTATTTTAAGCGTGCGATGCGCCCACTGCTTGACACCGCGCCATTTCTAGAAAACTTAGCGTTGCAGGGCTTGTATGTTGTCTCGGCACAGCACTTGGTTCCCGCGCCGTCATAGCTGCAACCGGTAACGAACTGGTATGGCTCTGGGTCTCCGGCGCTGTTGGACGCGGGCTTGGAGGTGGTTGCCTTGGAAGAGAAGTTAGCGCACCGTGCCTTGAGGTATGCCCCTGTGGTGGTGTAGTACTTCTTGTTTTCGTTGCAGTGTTTTGTCCCGAAGGTTGAACCGTTTCTCACCAGCTGAGCTCTCTGCTTGGCAAAGCTGGTGGACTGAATCACATTGCCGTTCCCATCAAGATGGGTCGGCCTGCAACAGGTGGTGTTCTTGTTCTCCTTGGTCGCATAGTCGCTGATAACGGTCACCCCGCAGCCACCTGCCTTCTCCAGTTCGTGGATGTAGGCGTCGAGCTGCTCGTCCACCATGCCACGAAGCCTGTCACGAAGAGCGACCTCATGGCTCTGCATGCCTCCGGGAGCGGCATGCCTCGTCTCGAGGTAGGCAAGCGTCACTGGGATCCCGTGGGCGACCG
>Ga0233413_10001495_pt1 | contig 10167 bp, 16 predicted proteins | sample Na_anoxic_6_MG_FD_189019 | JGI IMG/M metagenome (GOLD analysis project Ga0233413, IMG submission 189019) | Seawater microbial communities from Saanich Inlet, British Columbia, Canada - Na_anoxic_6_MG | ecosystem: Environmental > Aquatic > Marine > Inlet | place: Canada: British Columbia... | reverse complement strand
ATTAAACCAAAACAAAGAAGATGAGTAAAGATGAAATAATAGATGGATATACCTTTAAGTATAATTCAGAAAATAAATTCTACGAATGTAGAGGAGATGTTTGTTATGATGATGAACATGATGAAGTACCTGAAAAGGGACTTTGGGATGCAGCACATAAGCTTGAACATAAATTAAAGAATCAAGGTATTGATTGTGATGTAGAGCATTCTGAAAAAGGTTGGGTAGAAGTATGTATAAACTAAACCAAAACAAAGATGAGTAAAGAAGAAATAATTGAATTGTTGAAAATGTTAGATGATAATGATTGTCTACATTCAGAATTTGAATGGTACACACTCGATGAAGATGGTGAGATTGAGAATTATGACGTTGAGTGGATTTTAGAATTTATAAACAAAAACAAAGATGAAACTACCTAAATGGAAATTAAAGTTAATGAAAGACTTAATTAATGGTAAAGTTACTTTAGTTAAAACTAGAATGGGTTATCAATATAAACCAAAACAAAGATGAAAAAAGTTTGGAAACATCACATAGCAGAACATTTTAAAGATGGTACTTTAACAACTGATGGTGGGTCAGGTGTCGGGGGGACAGTTTTTATGGATTATGAAAAGATGGTGGAGTACCTTAAAAAAGATGGTAGAGAGTGGTATGTTGCAGAATTAGAGGTGGATGAAACAGAGTTAGAGTTTAATTTTAAACAAAATTATATGGCCACCATTTTAGTAAATAGAATTTCAGAAACAGGATATAAACCAATAAAATAATAAACAAGATGGGTAAAGACTATTTAGATAAGTGGGAAGAAAGAGCAAAGAAAAATACAGATATTATTGAGCAACAACAAACCAAAACAAAGAAGATGAGTAAAGAAATATTAATAACTAAAGAAAACGTTAAAGATTTAAAAGTAGGAGACACAGTAAAATTCCATAATGGATATGAGTGGGACACTAAAGTACTTGGAGAATTTGAATTAAGTAGAGGGTATGTAACTACTGGAGTTCATAGTGAAACTGCTAGTTTTATTAATCCAATGTTCAAATCAATGTATAAAATAAAACAAAGATGAGTGAAAAAAAAGAGATAAAACAAATATTGATTAAAGTTTTGTGGTTTAAAAAATTTGTTGTACATTAGTATTATCAAAAACAAATAACTATGACAGTATCAGAAAGTAGAGACAGATTAAGAGATAGATATATCGATTGGTATATGATTACTCACAACCTTAGAACAGATGAGGACGCTAAATACACTTGGTGGGAGAGAGAGAAAGATTGTCAACATTGGTGTAATAAAGAAAGAACATACGTACCGATGAGTGAAACAAAAACCCTAAATATTATGAGGGGGTGGTTTAAAGAAATTAAAAAAAGATAAATTATGAGTTATAAAAGTGCGAAGGTCGGTACGTATTACAATGGACACGATTCAAAAATTATTGATAAACTTAATGAGGTTTTAAAAGATTTAAGTGAGTTTACTATAATAGAAGAATTGTTCGTAAACTATTTTGATGACCAAGAAATAGAAGGTATCATTGAATTTTTTGAGGAAAGGTTTTCAGATGAACTATAAAGATTTTCAAAAAAAACTACTAAAAATTTTGGTAGTTTAAAATATTTTTGTATCTTTACAATATCAAAAACAAATAACTATGACAAATTCAGAAATTTCAACACAAGTTCAAAATTACAAAGGTGACAATGGATTCATTAGTTCACTACAAGGTGGGTTAAAAAAGTACGGTAGATTAACCGAAAGACAATTATCATCGGCTGGTAATTTTTTCAGTAAAGTAAATACCCCTAAAAAAATGGAAGAACCATCACAAATTAAAGAGGTTAACGTAAACATTAAAATCAGTAATTTTATCGCAAAAAGAGTGGCTGAAGATAATAATTTAGAATTCAAACCTTTTCTTATGACAATTACAAAAGTGTTAAAGGAAACCAATAAAGCTTACCAAGTGGTAGGTAAAATGAATACATCTGACGTATCTTCTTGTAGATGTTGTGGGAAAGATTTAACAGATTGGAGGTCTCAAGCCACTGGTGTGGGGCCAGTTTGTTCAAAATATTTAGGTATCCCTTACGTTAAGAAAGAAGAGGATGTAGTTGTATACAAAAAACTTCTTAAACTTAAAATTGATAAGATTGGTGATTTAACCTTTTGGTTAGCTAAATCTCAGATTAAAGAAGGTAAGACAGATCTGGAAGAGTCTATTAAATAATAGAATTTCACCTAAAATTAATAACCCTCTTCGGAGGGTTTTTTTATACTCTTTTTTTCTTTTTTGTAGGTAATGGTTTTAATTTACCACCGAATATAGTATCACCGATTTTAATCTTAATATCTTCAGTCACTAAAGACTTATCTAAATATTCTTCAATAACATCTCTAACAACATCTTCAATCTCTTCTCTAACAATTTGTCTGATATTATTAGTATCCACATTTCTTTTAGGTGATAATCTTAAATCTTCTAAGGTTGGTTGGTTCACTGGTGATTCATTCACTAAATCTTCCACATCACTTAATTCAAAAGTATGGTTAGGTGATTCAGGTATTTCAATAGGTTCTTCTATCATTGCATTTAAAACCGCTTGAGGCATTTTACTAGTTTTTATATTTCTATATTGACCACCTTTTGGTGCAACTGACTGAGAGTTACTCATTCTTTGTTGTGCAAAGTTTTCAGTTAAATTAGGGATTTCTTTTTCTTCATAAGAAGATTGTTCTGAAATTGAATTATTTGTGCTACCATTAACTGATCCGTATTCTACATCAGTCTTTTTCATAATAGCTTTAGATTTATTTAAAATCTCTGTTAGTCTATCAACTTTACTCATAATTGTTTATTAAAATTAATTATATTATATATTTTTGTCATATCTTTATCACCATTAGGGTTAAATAAAGGTCTGGGTTCTGAAAATGTACCACTTAATTTTCTCAGATTATCCATTCTATCTACCCTAAATAATTTCCATCCTGGTTGTATTGTTTTAGTATCACCACCTATTTGGTATACTCTAACTACATCGTTACCAATAAGTGAAGTACCATAGCAATAAATCTCAACAAACCTCTTACCTTTACCACCAGGATCTTCATTATCGTCATAATAAAGTTCAGCAATTCTCTTACCACCCATAATATCCATTATATCTGGTTTACTAGCTACTTCAAGTATAAGACTTTCTGCTAAATTGTAAAGTGTCATCGCTTATTGTCCGTTATCTATTATGTAGTTAGGGTAATAAGGTTTAGATGGTCCAAAACCATTTGGTCCATTTGTACTACCATATTTTGATTCGTTTCTAGCGATTAATGCATTTCTTCCTGTTCCTGGTTCTGATGGGTTTCCGTTGATGTCCCAATCTCCACCACCTGAAACAGTGTTTAATTGATCTGCGTTACCACCAGTACCTTTACCTTTATTATCTCCATCTGATAATGCGTTTGGGTGAGTACCTTTATATCTCTTCCCATCACTATCTAAATAGGTATTTTTAATTACATTGTCGACTCTATAAGTGTCTGCTAATTCTTCTAATTTAGTTTTTGCCATAATTTCTATATTTTAGATTTGTACGTTATTAATTTTTTCATTCTTATTATTTCTTCATAAACAGGTTTACCTCTTTTAATTTGTCCTGAGATATCTTTAGATAACTTAGGTAATCTTATTTTCATTGTTTCTTTATTAACCTTATTTACATCTTTATTGTGTTGTTTTAAAAATTGGTTCGATAATCCAGTTTCACTTTTTATTTTTTTAGGTGCTTTAACTGCCTGCGTTTCTTTATTCAGAGTACTCTCAACCCAATTATGGGTAGTTTTACCACCATTAAGTCTGTATTCGATATCGTTATGGTCTCCCTCAAAATTATCAAACCAGTTCTTCATTCTTTTCATTTGTTTATATTCTATCATTTTTCTTTCTAGAATACCTTTAGCCCTTTTATATCCTTCAGTTTGTTCAACATCTTTATTAGTAGATTCATACGTTTTAACTGCGTTTTTAAAACAATTTAGAACGTAATCTGGGCAATTCCAGTATTTACCATCTAAATCACTATTACCACCTTTATTTTTCTTCCGATCCATATTTTAATTTATCACCTAATAATTCTCTTTCTTTTTCATCCATAGAGTCAACCTCAATATTATTTATAATATGATTAAGTAATATCGATAGTTCGTTACCTTGTAGGTTTTCTTTTTCTATTAAATCCATAAGACTATTTATTTTTCTAATCACCATAGGTTTTTCGTGAACATCTTTTAATTCCATAATATCAGGAATAGTAAATTTATCACCTAACACATCTTGTTCATTAGTTTTTTTTACCATACCTTTTACATCTCTTTTACTTCTAACAATTTCGTCAACCATATTCCTAATAGTTTCATCACTTTCAGTTAAATCAATATCAAACTTTGTATCATATGGTAATGAATGTTTTCTCCAATCTTCCGATGGTAAATCATCATAAAATGGTTGTGCAGGTTTATTATAGTATTTTTTTATGTCTCTATCCGCCAATTTTCTACCACTATCCAAATCAGACTTATCTTGTACAACATTAAGTTCGTCATACATATCATCTTCTTCACTTAGTATTTCTTCTTCATTTACCACATAAGTGTAATTAATACCATAATAAGGTCCACCATAGATGAAATACGCTTCAGGTCCTTGTGTAGAATTTCTTACAAAATCATCGGTAGTTTTTTTAGATTTTATATAACTTCTATTCTGCACATAATTATTATTCCTACTAATCATAGTACCATTAGAGTCAACAAGTTCATTTATTTCTTCCTCTTGTGAACTTTCTTTTAGGTTTTTTCTATTTATATAATTAGTTATATTAGACTTTTTATATGTTTTATTCATAATAAATGTTTTTTATATAAATATAACAGAAATTCAAATATTTATTAAATAAAGTAAAAATATGGCATCATGTGAAAATAAATATACCACTTTATTAGATTTATCTAGACAAGCTAAGATTATTACTGGGGAAACTGCTTGTTTTAATGGTAAAATAGAAGCTGGTATACCTTTTAGTGGGTACCCTACGGGGGTTGATACTGGTAGTACAGTATCTTTAGGGGTTGTTTCTTCAGAAACCGCAGTATTTAGTGGTAATACAGGCACTACAATATTCGATGTATCTAATACTGGGTCAACTAACTATGACGCTATTTTTAGTGGTTATTCTGGAACTGTATGGACAAACGCTTTGTTCTCTGGAAACACATCAGGGTTAACATTACCAATAACACCATTAAGTGCAAATACACAGATTGTTGGTCCGTTTTGGACATTAACACAAACTGGAATGACAGGAGATTATGTTATCGGAACTCAATATACTGGGTATTCAATAACCTATTCCTTTAGCCAAATACAACAATTAGGTTTTGTCACTGGATTTACTGCATATTCTGGACTTACTAGTGCATCACAAGAAAACTTTTTAGCGGGTACCTTAGATTATAAAGGCCCTTTAGATTATATATCTTCAGTAGAAGATGCAACCATAGATGGTAGATTAACAACAGATAAGTTAACAGTCACTGGTGGGGCTTCATTAGGTACTTTAGGGTATGTATTAACACAAACTGGTAACACTGGTGAGGTCGGTTGGTTATTTAATTCGGCAAGTGCTTCAACACAATTTACAGGAAACACATCAGGAACTTGTATTACAGATTTATATTTAAGAAATCTTTATGGTTGTTCACCATTACATATTGAACCATCAGGGGTAAATGACGTTTATATAGTAGAGAATGGTGGTAATGTAGGTATTGGGACGACTGGTGCCACAGAGAAATTACACGTTAGTGGTGGTGATATTTTAGTAAGTTACAATCAAGACTCAAATAGTAAATTATCTATAGAAAATTATAACGGTGGTGATGATGCTTTTGCTCAATTATCTTTAGGTGTTTCAGGCACTTCAGCACCAAATGCTAAATTCGGTTCAATAATGGCTATAGGTCCAGACTCTGTACCCACAGGTGGTTTTATGGGTAGTTATTTACCTGATTCATTAAATATTATAACTGCGAATGGTACAGCAGCTTCTAGGATGCATATTAACATTGGTAGTCGTAGGACAAATGGTGAAACAAGGTTTTTTAGTGGTCAGGATTTTGATGCTTCTAATTTGGTTGGTGTGGTGTATAGTACTGGTTTAACCATTACTGATATGGTTAATACTGATACTCTTAGAGTTAGAAATAATGGTTATGTAGAAGGTGATTTAGGTATTGGTACTAATACACCTGCTAAAAAATTACATGTAAATGGTGATGTTATTATTTCTGGTGATCCAGGTATATTAGAAATATATGATACCACTAACCTTAAAACACAATTATTACAAAATAGTTATGGAGCACTCCATATAAATCAAAATTCAACTGGAGATGAGGAAGCATTTATTGTGAATAATGCACCATCAGGTAACACTGTTTTCAGATGTGGTGAAAATGGTAGTACTGTAGATGATGTTATGGTTTTATATGGTTCAGGAAATACCGTATCAAATACGGAATTAATATTTAGTGGGGATTCAGAACCTTTAATTTTTGGTAATGGAAATTTAGAGGTTTTCGGAAATATTGGTATTAAACAGATAGGTACTGTAGGTGGTGCAATTGCTATTGGTATAGATTCTAATGGGAAATTAAGTAACGCAGTTTCGGATGAAAGATTAAAAGAAAATATTTTACCATTAAATAATTCATTAAACACATTATTACAACTAAGTGGTATGTCATATAATTGGATTAATAGAGAAGATAGTGGTAACGATAGATTTTATGGATTTATCGCACAACAATTAGAAAAAGTAGATAATCATTTAACATTTACTAGTAAAAGTAGTGGGTATATGGGTGTTAGAAATGATGCGATTACACCATTAATAGTAGAGTCAATAAAAGAAATCCACAATAACCCATCTATCCCAAACTATACACCAACATCGTCAAACGATAGTTACGGAAATATAGGTAACGTAACTTCAGATGATGACTATTTATATGTAAAAACTAACAATGGATGGAAGAGAACATCCTTAGAATCATTTTAAATTAGATGAGTAATATATACCAACATGGTTTTGACAACTGCTTAAAGTTAAGATTAAGTAACAGTGAGTACTGGGACATATTTTTATGTAACGATTGTCAAGACGCACCGAATCCAGATATAATTTTAACAGGAAGTTGTTTATTAATTAATATCGACATCAATGACGATAATTCATATTCTGGAGATACACTATACAATTTGGTGGATTGGACAGGATCAACTGTTTATGGTAGTGGTGTAACTTTAAACGATATTGGGTTAACTGGTATTGATAATGGGTTTATAAATTATGAATGTTCGGCATCAACAAGTGGTGCAACTTTCTTATCCGCTTTTACGGGGTCAACCTTATTTTTATCTTCAGCAGATACAAGATACTCAATGACAAGAGTTAGTGGGTGCACATATGACTACACTATAGATGTTTTATCTGGTTCGCCCGAAGGTAGGTATTCTCGTCTATGTGGTGGATTTTATCAAGGGTTTTTTAAATTATCTGATAAAACATATTTTAAAGATATTTCAGATAATAAATTTGTTTGGCCATTATCTTGGTTTAGATGTCCACCAGTGTGTACGGGATCAACATCAGGATCAACTACTGGGTCAACATCAGGATCAACTACTGGGTGTACATCAGGATGTACTTCTTGTGCTCCCGACCCAAATAAGTCTTACCAATGTTATTTAGAAGAAAAACCTACATCTTGGAATTATGAGGTTTTACCAACAAGATACGATCTCGGTTGGACATCTATGTTTTGGTTAAAGAAAGAACCCACCGCTTGTTCAGGTAACACAGCGACAACATTAAATGATGTTTATAGTGGAAATACAGGATTCTTTTATTATATGGGTACTAGAGCAGAGAATAAGTTTTGGGATTTGTTTAGTGGTGAAACGGGTTATACGACATCTTCAGGGTATCCTTTACCACCACCTAAAGAAACAAAAGAAGTTTTAGACAATAATCCATTCTTAGTTTATCAACCAGCTGGATGTTGTTGTTTCACTGGAATTACTGAAGTTACTACGCAACAAAAGGATAGGAACGCAGATATAGTTAATAATGCATTAGGGTTTAGGATTAAAGATGATGGGAGTATTGGGTATAGATCTTTAGGTATCAGTGGTGTGTGTTCCGCAGTTACTGCTACAACAGTTGTAGATTGTAACTCACAATGTGGTTGTGGGTGTGGTACTGGCGATACTAAAGTTACTGCAACAACAATAACTGAACAATATATAACAGGTGTCACTATTAATGAAAAGTATAGTTTAAGTGGTATGGTTAAAGATAATCAGTGGGCACATATAGGGGTTAGATTTAGGGCATATGAAGAATATAGTGATTGTGAATTAAATAGTATACCAAGAAGATTAGGTAGTTTAGATATTTTTGTTGATGGATATTTAAAATGGTCTGTAGATAATTTTGATGAATTTTTATTTAGGGAATTAGATGAATATAGAGAAAAACAAGAAGGTGTCCCCTTTAACTATAGTTGGGGTGGTGGAACTCAAGGTTTAATAGAAACAAATACTGTTAATGGTCCTGATGTTAAAGATGAGGATTTAGTTATACAAAACAATTTTGCTGGTACCTTCGAAGGTTCTGTTGCAACGTTTAAAATGTATGGGTGTGTATTAGATGTTACACTTATTAGATATGATTACAATAAAACTAAGTCTAGATTTGGTTTCTAGATATTTATAAATAAAGACAATGGAATTTTTCATAAATAAAAATAGTACTTTACCGAAACTTAAAATGGAATTGGTTAATGATGGTCGTAATGATTTTAGACAATTTTACGAAAAGGTTCAAAACGCCACAATAAAGTTTACTATGTATGACGTTGAGACGAAAATTAAAAAAATTGCTAATTCTACAGCGAGTATACAACTTAAAGACCCAAATTGTTCTATAGGTGGTGATAAACCAGAATACTATATCGTATATCAATTTAGTGTAAATGACACTAAGAAGGTTGGTAGGTATAGTGGTCAGTTCACTATAACTTTTTTAGATGGGACTGGTACCCTCATTGCCCCAATCAGAGATGATTTATATATTAATGTCTTAGAGAATTGATAATCTGATAAATTTTTACTATATTTGTGGTAAATAAATTTTATGCCTGCATCAGTAGAAGAAATCGAAGAATATTTAGGTGGTTATGATGATCAAAAATACATAGTAGGTATTGAGTCATCTTATTATGATAATAAAGTACATCTTATTATTCACGACCCAGAAAAGGGTAAACGTATTGAAAAACATAAGTTAATACCTTTTCTTTGGATGAAGTCACCGAATATGGAAGTTTTTTATGGTGGTAACCGTAGAACAATTAAAGAAAAAATGAGGGAATTTAAAATTAAATTCATCCCATTATCTGTTACTGATGAAGAAGGTAATAATTTTAAAAGGTTAGAGGATGGATATAAATTCTTAGTAAGGTGTAAAGGTACTTATGGTGATTTACTAAAATTCTTCAAAGAAGGTAAGATGGGTGTTTATGATGAAGAACATCGAAGTAACTTCTTAGCTATAAACCCTACAGAACAATTTTTAATACAGACAGGAAAAAGATTGTTTAAGGGTATGGAAGATTATAGTGAAATCCATAGACTATCTTTCGATTTAGAAACAACGGGTTTAGATCCACACAATAGTAGAATATTTCAAATAGGAACAAAAGATAACAGAGATTTCCAACACATATTAACGATAGAGGATGGTGATGAAGAAGTTGTTAATTCAAGAGAAAGAGAAGCGATAACAACTTTTTTCCAAATTATAACACATTTAAAACCAGCTATTGTTGCTGGATATAATTCTGAAAATTTTGACTGGTATTTTATTGTTACTAGATGTGAAGTTTTAGGGTTAGATATTAAAAAAATTGCTAAGACATTAGGTAGTATCCCTTTTTATAGAAAACAACAGACATTAAAGATGGGTCCAGAAATGGAATATTATGAACAAACACATATGTGGGGTTATAATATTATGGATGTGTCACACGCAG
>Ga0233413_10001491_pt1 | contig 10173 bp, 5 predicted proteins | sample Na_anoxic_6_MG_FD_189019 | JGI IMG/M metagenome (GOLD analysis project Ga0233413, IMG submission 189019) | Seawater microbial communities from Saanich Inlet, British Columbia, Canada - Na_anoxic_6_MG | ecosystem: Environmental > Aquatic > Marine > Inlet | place: Canada: British Columbia... | reverse complement strand
CTCACCTACTATTTTCACAAGACGTTCAGAATAAATGGCTAAGATATTGATCAGATGGCCCAGTCGCATAAGATAGTGGTATCCCTTCATCGCATTCCAGTTATAAGAGAAAATATGCTCATAGTGGTAACCATGATGTTTCTCCACCAGGATGCCTGACTCGATACCCCATCGGTGGCGAGCGCCTAAATTGCACCGTTCATGTAAATTCTTTCTAAAAAGAGGTTTATCAGAAATCCAGACATGACGTGATTTCTTTGTCACTATTTCAGCAGAATCCCTGGCTACCTCCTCCCAGGTTTCATTACAAATCACCATGTGGAGGATTTGTTTTTTTCTTTCATTTGGGCCATAATAATAATCAATATGATTGACCCACTCAAAGTGCTGTTTTCTGTTGCCCCGGGTCATAAAAAAATGGTTATCGGGTTCAAGCCCCTTGAGACATTTATATTCCTCCCACAGGCTCTTAAGGCTTTTGTCTTGCAGGACTATCATGAAATCCCAATGATTTTTTCTGCACAGTTCTATGATAGGGCCATTAGGGTACAGCCCGTCCATGAGCACCATGAGGGGAAGATGACCAAAGTTGTCTTTTAGCCGCTTGGCCAATCGTTTGAATGCCTTGAGCTCGCAATCCTGTTTGTTAGTATCCGTATCTCCTTGTGTGTAACTCAAAAATTCACTCATTAAGGGAATGCTCATGCCATCGGCAAATGCCAGATTCGCTTCCAGCACATACACGTAATATTGCATTTGGGTATCATCGCCTTTGCCCACTTCACGCTTTAGGCATTGCTCAGCCCAAGGCATGTCTCGAACACATTTCTGCGTGCCATCAATAGCTATGGGGTAGCGATTATCAACGAGATAGCGAACAAATTTCTTGTTCCGTATCAATTTCCTGACTAATTCAATAAGGGCGCTTTCAATTTCCCCTACATCAATTCTGGCTAAAAGCCGCATCAACGTGTCATTGTGAGGTAAATCCTCAAGTTCAGGAAATAGTAATTTCAGGTTTTCCATGAACATTGGACGGGTCATTTCCCTGTTGGCCTGTCGTCTGGAGGACATATGAAAGACAAAAGTCAGAATACCATAGATTAAGACCAGTGTATGCTTGTGCTTTATCTTCCTGGGATTCCTCGGATCCTTAATCTTGCTCAACCGCTTTAACAGCACGGGTAACTTTGCTCTAAAAACCTTCACCTGTTCAGTGGTAGCCTCCTGTCTGGCTTTCTTCTCTTCTCCCACAGTTTTGTATTCAGACTTGCTATTGGGTATTGCCGCCTTAGGTGGCGCTTTTAATCCTTGCGCTTTCTGTTTTTCACGTAATTGCCTTGCGGCCTTGTTTCTTTGTTCTCTTAGCTCCTTTATCTCTTCACTTTCCGGTCTCCGGCTCATTCCTCCACCCTGCCTTTCAGTTGATCTGAACAAAGAAGAGATCGGAAATCGGTTATTAGAGGACTTACAAAAATCATCTTTGGGGTTGTAATGTAGCTCTTGCCTTTGCGCACAAGACCCTCGCCTGTGGTCATCCCAAGATACTCCCAGTTGGCTGCCTTATAACAACTTCCCTGGTAATAGATGGGATCAACAAATGTCTCTGCTAAGAAGGGGCTGTAACCCCACTGCCTTAGCCAGTCATCCTTTACACGTCTCAGGGCTTTGCCTAAAACGTGACTGGCAAGGTTTTTGACCTTAACCCAGGGAAAAATCAAAAACCGGCTGTTATTGATAACCCAGGCCAGGTTCTTCAGTCTTTGTCTTTCTGTCCAGCCTATCCATTTGTCTCTAAGCTTAAGGGACTTTGATGCCCCTGAAAACAGTATGCACCCCAATAAATTCTGATCATGCAGCGCAAAATACCGTAAGAAATATCCAAAGGGTCTCTTGTAACCCAGATAGTGGTAGCGCGATACGTATTCATTCCACAGGGCAGTCTTTTCTCTGCCATTAACAACCTCAACCCTTACAGGGGCCAATTGCTTTAATGTGCAGTTAATATCAGCTCCGGGATCTGTCCTGTTTGTTAAGGGGATAGGCTTGGGAGCTCTATTGCCTTGATATTGTTCTCGCTTTAAAGGAAGTTGTATGAAATCGGTAGCCTCCAGTTTCTCCAATAGTTTCATGCAGGCATCCAGTTTATAGCCTCCAGAGGCCGTAAACCACTCTAAATGCTCACATATGGTTTGAGCCAGTTCCGAAAGAGATAAGTTTTGAAATGAGTTAACTGTTTCTTGAATTTGATCAAGCTCATTTTTTGAAATCTCCCTACCGGATTGAAAAATAAATCCGTTTTGACTATGAAGCATAGCGTTGTACCTCTTTATATTTTAATCCAACACTACGCTACCAAAATGCTATTTTTTTGTCTATCTTTTTTTTGCGATAAAATATTTTTTTACCTTATTGGAAACACTTGCTATTATTAGATATGCCTAGACGTGCTTCAGTGCTGGCCATAGTCGATCGTACAGCCAAATTACATTTTGTTCAAGGTTTCGTTTGGTAGTCATAATCTCAGGCTGATCACAATAGTTGAGTTTTATAATCCATTATTGCTCCGGGATGCCTGTGATGTTGGTTAATTATTCGATCCCGATTTTTTCACCTTCAGCTTGGCATCAAAGAGTCACAAATAACAAAAAGCTCTTTCATCTTTCGTTGTGGCCGAAAGGCCATGAGTGTTCATCAAAGCTTTAGGTCAGCCCAATATTTATCCTCACAACATTATAACGCATCAATCAGGTAGCCCTACCTTGCGCATTGTATCAGCCAACAGTGTTATATCAGCTTGGTTTTTATAAGGTATTCCCATTGCCCATCGTTTTACCGAGAACCTGGGGCGCATCATGAGGAATTCTTCTGCCATGGCTCTGGCCTCCTCTTCTCGCCCTAATAAGCTACAGGCAACAGCCAGACCTACCTTCGAATCGCTATCCTTTGGATAGAGATGGAGCGCTTTCTTATATGCTTTGGTCGCTTCCTCATACTGTCCTGCCAAACAGAGCGCTTCACCTAAGAAAGTGAAGTAATAGGATTGGGGAAAGGGATTTAGACGTATCGCTTGCTTAGACAGGTTAATGGCTTCCTTCCTTTTACCTACAAAGTTGAAAATATTGGCCATATGCGCGCGGACATCAGCATCATTGGGACTTAAGGTGACAGCCTGTTCCACTTCGGCAACGGCCTTCTCATACTGCCGCTTTGCAAGGTAGATGTAACCCAGTAGGCAGTGGGGGCTCCCAACAGAGTCATTTAATGTGATGGCCTTTTGCGCCAGTTCGAATGCTCTCTCCATATCTTTGCCTGGGGATTTACTAACACCAAAAAACACTTCAAACAAGTGGGTCCAACCCAGCATATTGTAAGCCGTTGCGGCCTCTGGTTCTAATATGATAGCTTCTTTATACATTTGCCGGGCTAGAGCATTACTTTCCGGGGTGAAAAGCAAAAAATAAGACCACCCTTTACTCATCTTTTGAATGAAATCGAGGTTTTTAGGTCTGGCATCTCTTCGATATTGCTCTCCGAATACCAACTTCACTTGAAGTTCTTCTAATATTCTCGCCGTTATCTCATCTTGAAGGGCAAAAATATCCTTTAGATCCCTATCATAGCGTTCAGCCCAAAGGTGTTTGCCTGTTAATGCATCGATTAACTGAACTGTTAATCGTAAGCGGTTTTCTACACTTTGAACACTACCCTCCAATACATATCTTACTCCCAATTCCTCAGCAACTTGTTGAATCTTGACAGGCTTTCCCTTGTAAGTGAATACAGAGTTTCTGGCAATTACAAACATATTCGGGTTCATTGAAAGATAAGTAATAATCTGATCTGTAATCCCATCACCAAAAAAAGCTTGGTTTGGATCGTCACTCATATTTACAAAAGGAAGAACAGCGATAGAAGGCTTCTCCGGGAGCGGAAAGGCCATTCTTTCCTCAGAGGCAGGCTCTACGGCGGAAGGAGATGCTCGAAGATAAAAATACCAGGCCCCAAACCCAATAATCACAAAGAGAAGAACAACCGCTCCGACAAGAAATGGCTTTCGCCTTTTGGCCATGTCCGCCTCTCCCTCTTCTTCATCAGCAACACCTGAAACCCTGGGCTCCATTAGAACCCGATAGGCCCCAACCGGTTTGGTAATATTCTTGACTGTCTGTTTGCCAATATACTCATAGCCCAAAGGCAACTTGCTTTCGATGTGTTCAAAGGCTGTCTTGGAGAGGCAGATGCCCCCGGGATCTGCTAACGCCTCCAGTCTCGCCGCTATGTTAACCCCATCACCATAAATCCTTTCGCCTTCCTCTATGATATCCCCAAGGTTGACCCCGATGCGAAACTGCATCCTTCGGTTTTCAGGTAAATCAGCGTTACGGGCCTGAAACTCCTTCTGTACTGCCACCGCACACTGGGCAGCATCAACCACACTGGCAAACTCAGCCAGCACATTATCCCCTGGGGAATCCACCATTCGGCCCCTGTGTTGCTTAATCAGTGCGGCCATGATTTCCCGGTAGGCGGTAATGGTCTTAACCGTCGCAGCATCGTCTTCTCCCATCAGGCGGCTGTACCCAACAACATCGGCACTGAAGATAGCAGTAAGTTTTCGTTTAAAATCCTCTGTGTTCATGATGACACCTATTTATGTTTGAAAGGAGATAGATGAATCTGAGAGACCTCATCGACATACAAAATACAAAAGCCTCCAAAGAGCTAAAAACCCTTCGGGGCTCTATTATCAATACCTTCTTAACCCTCTTCCTCATAGGTTACGCCTGAAGGTTATAAGTTGATGATAAAATTTAGCAACATTTATCTGTAGGTTAGAAGATTTAGATCGATTTTGTCAATGTAGTTTAACAGATGAATCCATAACTGATAATTTAAGGGAGGCACAATATATTGGGGCCAGGCAATTTTTGAATGATATTAACGCCCGTCAAAGATACGTGCCATAATCGATCGTAAAGCCAAATTAGATTTTATTCAAGGTTTGGTTTGGTAGTCATAAGTTTTTCGGCCTTTGAATTATCCACAATCATAGCAGTATACAAAACATTTCCCCCTCTGTAGATCCTGCCATATCTTGTGCCTTTTCCTCCCTATTGCTCCAGTTCAAGAAGTCGATCATATGCGACCGAAAGATAGAAGCTGAAATGCGATTTTAGTTGACAACGGCGATATATTAGGCATTAATTAGAGTGAATATTTGTTAACTGTTTAAAATTGTTATTACAGGAGGGCAGTATGTACCGTCAATTTTTTTACCTTATTATCCTTGCCGTTTTTATCGGAAGCTATGGATGTTCAGGGTTACAAGTTAAAAGAAGTGTTCAAGACAATATCTTTTACTCATCTGCCAACCCGAAATTACAAATTAAAATAAGCCCAGAATATCAATATATTGGTTCCACCGAAAGGTCATACCATTCAGGAAGTGAAGCATTATCGATAGATACGGTTTCATACACCTTCGTAAGGGTTGAGGATAATGCTGTCAAGAAAGGGATCATCATAAGAATCAATACCCTTCATAGTGGTATTTGGCTTTCCCGGGGAAAGGGAGACCTAGTGAAATGGATGAAAAACAAGCTGGAAACTGGTGACGTTACGATTAATGGGAAGGTCTATGATTATGGGGTTCAGGCTTTTTCAAGGGTATTTGATAAAGATACAACAAATTTAATCACATCGAAAGGCTACAGCATTTCCAGGTGTTATATGCTTAAAGCTCTTAGCCGTGTGACATCGTATTATAGAGAAGGTGAGAAAATAGATATTTTCTATGTGGAAGATGCCAGCCAATTTCAAGGTATACGGTATAGGTGGAAAGGCTGGAAAAGTATTGATTTGCTCTCCGCAAATCAAAAAGAATTTTTAAAAAAATATATAGAGCGGAGTCTCAAAGATTTCCAGATTATGCAATAAGGACAAGGTGATTGCAGTTCAGTGCCGTATTTTTTTATGAATCTTTTTTTTGCATCAGGATTCGTTCCCAAGATCACGAGAAAATCCAGTATTGTTATACAATGCTTAAAAATTCAGGGCTGGCATAATTTTCAAAATAGATATGACCTGTTACTCGGGAACAGGACACGAAGCCGGACACAGCATCTGTTGTATCGGGTGCGTTTTATGTGTCTCATGCTGACGCTAACTCATTTGAATCACATATATTAGGGCGGTGTGGACACCCTCTCAGACCGGCGACACAGGTTTGAGTCCCGCTGGGACTACCAGGGAATATCAGAAGGGGTCAGCCAAATCGACTGACCTCCTTTTTTTTGGAAAGGGACCTACTGCTTCTTACTTAACGACCGAATGGCTTTCCTCAATGTCTTACGGACAGACTCATCTTTCTCTTGTGACAGGCGCGTCCACAAGTGCTTGGCAGCATCAGGAGTTCCCACTTTTCCCATGATTTCCGCTGCCTGCCGCCTGAGCTTTGGATCCGGACTGGACAAATGGCTTGCGATTATGTCCAGTTCTTCATCTTTGAACTCCATTTCGCTCAATGCCTGAGCTGCAATAGAACCCCTTTCGGAAGAAAGGGCCTTGACGAGAGTATTGATGTGCTTGTCCCTTTCCTCATTCAAACAGACCAGTGCATAATGCATCCAGATGGGTGCACGGTCGAGCTCGGAGTGTGTCAGAAGAGCTTTCCGGATATCCGTGGAGGCGGCACTGTCGCCGATCTTCGCCAACGCTTTTACGGCTGCGATGACCTCTTTTTCATTCCTGGCGCTCAGGCAACCGCAGATCGCGACAATCGCCCCCTTGACATCACCGCCGATTTTTCCAAGCAGACCAATGGCATCCAGCCTTTTTTGCAGGGAATCATCGGCCAGCATAGCCATCAAGGGTCCAACCGCCTCTTTTCCCATGCCAATGATGCCCTTTTCGTTTCCCGCAGCCATGAAAGCATTCACCTTGGCCTCTGGGTTATCTGGTTGCCAGTTGAATGTGTCCAAGGCCTTGGCAGCCGCCTCTTTCACCTTCCTACTGGAATCTTTGAGAAGCTTGGCCACCGCCATTGCAGCTCGCGCATCCCCGATTGTGCCCAAGGCTTCTACGGCAGCTAAGCGAGTGTTTTTATTTTTATCTTCCAAAGCGTCAATCAGAGCATCCACGGCTTGTGCGTCCTTAATCTTACCCAGTGCCTTTGCCGCGGCAGTCCTCAGGGAACCGCCGCGCTCTTTCAGACAGGCAATCAGTGGAACCGTTGCCCGACGGTCACCAATGTCACCCAGGGCTTCAGCGGAACGCACACGTACCCGAGATTTCGTGCCGACTAAACTGTTGATCAGTGACTCCACCGCCCTTTTTTCTCCCATCTTCCCCAGGCTACCAATGGCCGTGACAACTATATTTTCCGATGCATGCTGCAAAGATTCCATCAAAAAGGGTACTGCTGGTGCTCCCAGCGCAACGATATTATCCTCTTTACCGGCAGCAAGCAGGTATTTGACCTTCATTTTTATGTCCGGTGGTTTCCAGCCCAGTTTCTTGAGCGCTTCAGCCGCCGCTTTTGCCGTTTGTCCATCGATGTCATCCAGCAGCGGAACCAACGCTTGTATATCCTCTTTCTGGCCCAGCTCCCCCAGAGCAGATGCAGCAGCTCGTCTCACAGTGCCGGCCTTGTCCTTTGCAGCGACCAGGACCAGGGATCGCGTTTCCGGTATTTTCGCCTTGCCAATTGCCTTGGTAATTTCTGCACGAACCCAGCTGTCTTCAGATACCATTGCCCTCCGGAAAAACGGCACCATTTCATGGCCCCATTTTCGGCCTTTCCAATCAAAGCTCCGATTTACTTCACGTACCAAGGTACGGGAAACCCAAGATTTTTTGTCATCCAAAAGGTCCAATATTACCTTTACATCTTCCTTTCTGATGACCCGGGAAAGGGCCTCGATGCCCCGCTGGCGCATCTTCCAATCAGGTTCCTTGATCTGGGATAAAGCGATCCGGCGACGCAGGTCGTCTTTAATACCGCCTTTTCCTCCATCTATGACCTGCCCTACCTGGATGATCATCTTCTCAGCCTCCCCGAGCATATCCAGCAGCGCTGGAGCGGCGCCATTCAGATCCTTTGCCAGGTCCTTAAAAAGACGCTTAACAGTTCTATTACGCTGGGAAGTGTTTTTCTTTGCGCTCAGGCTTGGAAAATCAACCAGGGTGTCTTTTCCCATATCAAGTGCCTGAACCTGGATCTCGATTTCAAGATCAAAATGATCCGGGGGCCGCGCGGGAGTACCCAGCAAAATCCCAAAAGCAACCCGCCATAATGGCTTACCATAGGTAAAAGAATAGGTTACCAAAAGAACCTTCTGACCTGGTATGACAGGGGCCGGCTTGGCAGATCCAATCATTATCTGTTGTGCTTTGCAGGCAAAATTAGGCGCCTTCGGTATTACGACAACCCGTTCAGGAAAAAACGATATCAGGCTATGCTGGGTGTCCTCTAGTTTGGTGGGGGTATTCTGCTCAACAAAAGCCTTCCAGGCAGCGAGACTGTTCAGACGTAGGGCATTTTCCACCATGGAAGATTTTTCGGCAAAAACGGGTTCTCCATAAAAAAACAAAAGGCCCAGTACAAGGACAGTGATCATACATCTTCTCTGGCTATTCATGTAGCGTCTCCTTTTTTGAAAAAGTAAGCCAAATCTTTTCCTTCCAGGCCGCCTCCCATATTTCACACATCTTCACACTAAATTCAAGCATAGAAGAGAAATAATTGTATAAAATCTTCCAAATTTTTACAAACTTCAACATCTTGCGACACGTTGCACAATGTGGATTCCGCCGGAGGATTTTGACCTGATGTTAATCCATTGGCCTAACCGAAAACACATTGCATTTTTCGGAGCAGTCTGTGATGCTGACGGAAGACTTGTTGAAAGTCGTATCGAGAAGTTCTGTTCGGAGGCATTTCTCAGTTCATTCATACAACTCCCTTTTCATGGGAAGGAGTATAAGGAAGCGATCATTGTGTGTCAAGCACACAATGCCTGCAAAAATAAATGTTTCGACGTTTCTCAGAATGAACGATTTATGGGTGACAAAGAGAAAACTACATTTTCCACATACTGTGGTGGGTGGCAGTACATGCAAGCTTATGACTACGTGCCTTATGTTACGAGTTCTCCTAACCTATTGAAAACACAAAGTTTGTCATATCGGGCTTTGGAAATCTGAATTCATTTTAATATCAATAGGTTACAAGGATTTCTATAAATTTGTAGAGAAAATTTGTAACATAATTAGTGGCGTTCAGTCGCACCTTCCTCATCTGATCCTGGGGATGAAATAACGCTTATGAGTCTAAAGGGTCAGGGTGGAGATTGATCTATTTTTCGGCATTCTGATCTCGTATAATGCACGTAGTTGCGCTTATACATAGGATCTGAAACAGGAAGCTTGCCATATCAAAGGCGAGGTACCTTTCTAAAGGCATAGGCTTCACTCTTGAATATAGTATTACAAAAAGGGGGAAAATCAAAGAGAATTAGAAGAACCATAAGGATTTTTCGTATCCTTTTAGAACTACATGGAACTAAATACTCATAACATAACTATATTCTTAACATACGTGCCATAGGTGACAACTGTATTCTATCTGATTTCATTTAACAATACAAACACAATACTAAACCAAAATCCACCGCCTAAAAAAAGATATGGATATTTTGTTTATTAGAAGGAGCATTTTTTCAAAAATTTCAGGAAAAGCTCTGGATATTACAGTAACCTTATGAAACCACTACTGATTGGCCATTTTTAAGCGTACCTCTCCCTTGATAAACAATTTTGCTTTCTTTTTTCTTACTTTTCAGCCTATCCAGAGGGAACAGACTGAAGCATTGCAATTTTCTCGCGGGCATTAATCAACAACTCCATCGCCGGATTGTTTTTGGTTAACCGGATTATTAAACTGCGGGAACGTTTTACTACACGTCCCGGAAGATTAATAAAGGAAAACCGGACTGCCTTCATTCTTTTTGACAGCCAGGAACTTTCCATTGCCAGCTTCTTCATCATTGCATTCAGATTAAACGCTAAAGGGGCTATCCACTTTACGCAAGTGGCCCCCATACGTTGTAGTTTTATGTTTGGCTTTCTATATTTATTTTCTTGCATATTTATTCAGTATGTGATGCTAGT
>Ga0233413_10001488_pt1 | contig 10194 bp, 11 predicted proteins | sample Na_anoxic_6_MG_FD_189019 | JGI IMG/M metagenome (GOLD analysis project Ga0233413, IMG submission 189019) | Seawater microbial communities from Saanich Inlet, British Columbia, Canada - Na_anoxic_6_MG | ecosystem: Environmental > Aquatic > Marine > Inlet | place: Canada: British Columbia... | reverse complement strand
GTCCAACATACCACTCATATCACCGTCGTAGAATTTTTCTCTGAGGCTATCCACCATCTTAGTGGCTTCTTTATCCTTAAAAGATTTGGCCGCAGACTCCATGCCCTGCAACCACTCAGGTTTGTTGACCCACTTATCAAACTTATCAAACAGCTCTGTCTTATCGAAGCCCATCTTGAGTTGATCTTCATGCTCAAGGATAGTGCCAGCTATTTTATCTATACCAGCTTGGTACATATCGCTGGCTTTACCTTCATCATCTAGCAGCATACCACCCATGACAGGTGGCATGTGGACGTTGGCCTGTATGAACCTATCTAAAAATCCAGGCTGCATATTCTTCTTAACATCCTCAACGTCATTAGATGGTTCAAGTTTTATAGAGTCAGCGAATGAAAAAGGTTGCTCTGCAATTTGCTGAGTTTCAGCCTTCTCCTCTGGTAGAGGAATGGCATCAGCAAATGAGAACTCTTTCTTCTCTTCTTCATCACCTGGAAGAGGAACCAATTCAGCAAAGTTAGCCATTATTCACCTTTTGTATTTAAGTAACTGTCTATTCTGTTCTTAGTGTCTATCAAAGTAGAATAGTTTCTTTTAACTTGATCAGTATAACCACCGCTAGCTTTTATCTTAGGCAAAATAGATTTCAACTGATCTAACCCGCCATTCTTTAAACGTGCTTCATCCATCCTGTACTGAGGGTCTAGGTTAGCAGTCCCTTCTACTAAGCTTGATACTAAAGTATCTACAGTTGTTCTGGCTGAATCCATGTCAAATGCAGATGCAGTATCTACAACATTACTCTTGCTCTTGCTGCTAGGTGGACGTAGCTTAGCAGGCTTGTCACCCTCTGGTCTTACACCTACGTCTTCTGACTGTATAGTCCAATCACCATTATCATCACCCTCTTTGCCACCACCCTTAGTTTTCATTTTATAATTAGCATAATCTTGAAAAACTCCTACCCTGCCACCAAGCCTTAAACCCATCTTGGTAGCCACAACTGCTTTTTGTTCATCTTCAAACATATTAAATGTTTTATTGTAAGTAGCAGGATTACCAGCCGCCTCTCTCATGCTTCTTTCAATCGCATTTCTTGGAAGAGTATCATCTTCTTGAAGCTGTTTTCCACTAGGAGCTTCAAAGTTTTTAGCAGTTCTATGTATCAACGCTAATGCACTTTTAGTTACTTCAGATGAACGCTCTTCATTTAAACCACTACCCTTCGATATAATAGGTAAGGCATTTTCAAGTGTATATTTTGAAATGTCATCACCAAACTCATTATATAATTCATTAATAACACCTGATGCTTTAATCTCTTGAGAAACCATCTTCAATTTACCAGCTGATACACCTGTTCTATTAGCTCTTTTTTTCTTAGCTAGCTCTGCGTCTAAATGTGATTGAGCTAACTCATACATTTTATTAAAGTTAGGGTCTTCACCTGACGCATACTTAGCGTGTGACTTAGGATCTAACATTAGCTGCTCAAAAGTGTTGTATCTACTCTGCTTGTTCTTTAGATCATGAAGCATCATAGCTTCTTTACCTTTGCCAGCTGCAAAAGCATCGCCATATAATTCACGCTCCTCTTCAGATAGCCATTCAGCCCCCCTAATCTCTTCGACAAAAGTATTTAAACGCTCCCTATCACCCATGGCTTTCAAGCCATCACCTAACATAGAGGCTCCAATATAAACATTCTTCATGGCTTCGTTAAATTTACTCATGGTTTTCCCCTTATCCTATGCCTGTCATTATTTTACCAGCCGCTCCGCCTAGCATTGCTATACCACCTACAACATCCCACGGACTAAAGCCCTCATGTACAGTATTAGTAGTAGTAGGCTGTGCCATTCTAAGATTAGCATAATAATTAGCTGGAGCTTGAGCAGCACCCTGCGCCCCGATTAAATTCTGTATGCCTTGTGCATCTACTGCAGCGCTTACCTGCTCTTGAGTTTGCATAGCACCTACACCAGACTGAGGTATACCGTAAGCCATGGACATCTGAGTATTAGCTCTTATGTTAGATAATCTTTCGGCAAAGCTAGTTTCTTCAGAGGCTTTGCCCAACCTTTGCCCACCTATTTCTTTGGTGGTCTGCAATTCAGTAAGAGCGCCTTGCGATCTCATAGCCATCTTGGACTGCTCTACATCAGCCTCCATAAGTTTGGCCTGCTCTAACTTACCGCCAGTTTCGCTGATAACTTTTAACCTTTCTAAGCCTAACTGCTCCATCTTAATGCCTGTCTTATCTTCAACATCAGCTATCATATACCCTAGCGTTTCTAGCTTGCCACCGGTAGAGCCAACTCGCGCTACATGCTGATCCATAGCTTCCTTACCTAGAATAGCGCCGAGCATTTCAATCTTCTCAGCACCCTGAGTTTGCATCTCTGCTTGGAACGTAGGATCTGCAGGGTTGCGACCTGTCATGATAGCCTTTTGGTTTATCTGTTTACCTAATTCTTTTTTAAATTCATCGAATTGTAAGCCAGCTACTTCCATAGAAGCTGTCAGAGAATCATCAATAGCTTTTCTAGTAGCCTCATCAGTTTTACCTATCTGTACAGATACATCCTGCAATGCATCCATTACACTTTCCTTAGTGTCAGATACTCTAGACTCTACTAACATGATGGCGTTCTCTCTCTTCAAGCCAGTGTCTGTTATGAGAGTATTGAACTCATCCATCTTCTGATTAACAGCTGCATAGCCAAGATCAACTTCGGCATAATACTTATCCATATCTTCGCCAACAGCCAGTTCAAGAGAGTCTATCTCATCACCCCATTCTAAGAATTGTTCTTTAACTCCCTTAGCGTAGGTATTAATAAACTTATTAAGCTGACCTTGCTGCTCCTTGTTTAAACTTATATCACCCTTCAGCATTTTATTGATATTCTTCAACGCTTGGATCTTAGCTTCACCAGTAAGACCTTCCATCTCCTGAGTTTGTTTCAGATCAGCTTTATTAATCTCCTTAACTTCAGCTACATTATCCCTCATCCAACCTATAGCCTGAGGAGAATTAGCACCATTCTCATCTATGATAGCCTGCAGCGCTGGATCAACACGATCACCATCTATGTAATCATTCATAGCTAACTGCTCTGAAGCCGAAGGAGTTTTAGTCATCTCAGTTTTAAACGTGCTAGTAGTGTTTTCGTTCTGCTCATAATCTAAATCAGACTGAGCTGAAGCTTTCAAAGATTCCAGCTGCTGAAGACTATAGCCACCTGCTGGAGCACCAGCACCAGCCTGTAGTTGACCACCAGCTGCTCCTGGTGGTGGAGCTACAGAACCACCAGCCTTGATAGCTGCTATTTTAGCGTCGTAATCAGCTATACTACTTTTCAATTCTGAAACTCTATCAGGATTAGCTGGAACTTTCTTCTCAACCTTTGAAGAAGTATATCCAGACTCACTGATAATCATCTCAGCTAAAGCATTGCTATTAGCTATAGCAGCAAGTTCTTCTGGACCTGGAGGCGGAAGCTCAGTCGTTTGGGTAGTCGTGGTTTCTGAACTCATAATTAATTCTCCTTATTAATTTCATATGCCAGATCAGTTATAATCTGAGGCACCTTAACTATATTATAAATATCTATATCTTCACCATAGAGAGATCCTTCGTAACCTATGATATGAACTTCGGTACATGGAGGATCAGCTACAAATAAAAGACATCCACCGTATTCACATTCACCTGTATAGATACCCATTCTAAGATCAGATAAAATATTAGCAGTAGGCATACCTCTACCAGTAGCTATTTTCTTACCCATTACAACAGTGCCACTAATATCTATCATTGTCTCTCCAACATATTTGTAAATACAGTATCTAGGTTAGCCCTACCAACTCCTAAAGAATTTACTATCTCAAAGCCTATGCGCTTGTAGAATTGAGCCAAGCACTTACCGTACATATTATCCATAATGTTACATACTAGTCTAGTAACACCTCTCTCTTTTAAGCGCCTAATAATATCTACGCCTAAAGCTAAACCAATGGTTGAACGCTTTTCATCTTCAGTTTTATCCGACCTATAATTACTGTCGACCACTAAGAAATCTAAGAACGCAGACGTAGAAGCTCCGGTGCAAGCCCATATGAAACCTATTACGTCACCATTGCATATAGCTACAACACTTAGATCTCTGATCTCCGACCAAGTTGGCACACGATGCTCATTGTGACGTAGCAGGTGAGCTATCCTAGGGTAGTCAACAACCGTAGCCTCTTTGATCTCAACATCACCAAATTTAGTTTCAAGTATCATCGTCTGTCCGTTATTTTATCTTCAGGTTCGCCCTTATCATGCTTAAATATCTCAGCCAACCTAGCCTCTATCTCAAGAGGCATGTCTCTATAGCCGTACTTGATAAACTGATAAAGATATACCGGCAAGAAACCTACTATCCAGTAGCGCTTGTACTGTTCTAGATGTTTCTTCTCATGCCTTATCAGCGTTTCGTACTGAGCACTTGCTGGCGGCCAAATAAATATGAACGGCCAGATGGTCACGCCGCAGATATTATAATCGTTTAGCTTGTCGGCTATCTTTACTATAATCTTAGCTATGAAATTTGTAATTATCATGGTAACGGATCCGTAACTGTATAAGTGATAACGATACCTACAAACAAAATGTCACTTGTAGCGTTGTTATTATCTATAGCAACGGTGCAGTAATAACTATTTGCAGAGTTATCTATTGTAGCACTAGCTATTGTTGTATCTTCTTCAGTGACTATAGCGCCGCTACTATCACCAGCTGTTATAGTAGCCATAAAAGCACCTGTCTTGGTGGCTAACGGTTTCACTAGCAAGCTTGCAGTTAATGTAGAAGCTGCATCATCTCTATCATACCAAATCTTAAACGATGTTACTATGGCACCATGTGGTAAATTCACAGGAGCATAATAAGCTTCAGCAGAAAAACCAGCATTTGTATTTTGTAAATCACCACCTAAAATATTTCTATGGTTAGTTAAGCTACCAACAGAATCAATAAAAGCAGAATTATCAACTGAGTAATACCTTGTTTGCCCTGCTGCATAAGTAAAAGAAGTTGAATTATCAAAAGAACCGGCGTCAATATCTGCGGTGGTAACTGTACCCAAGTCAGCAATGGTAGCACCTGCGAATGTTGCTGTAGTAGTAACTGCTATATCAGTAAAATCTGCGGTGGTAACTGTACCCAAGTCAGCAATGGTAGCACCTGCGAATGTTGCTGTAGTAGTAACTGCTATATCAGCAAAGTCTGCGGTGGTTACCGTACCCAAATCAGCAATGGTAGCACCTGCGAATGTTGCTGTAGTAGTAACTGCTATATCAGTAAAGTCTGCGGTGGTAACTGTGCCAAGATCAGCAATGGTAGCACCTGCGAATGTTGCTGTAGTAGTAACTGCTATATCAGTAAAATCTGCTGTGGTTACTGTACCCAAATCAGCACAAGTCTCACCAGCTGCTGTCCAATCTTGACTAATGGTTAAAGTGTTAGATCCGTTGAACGTCCAATCACCGGTGACAGTTTCATCCTCAGATAAAGTAGCTATCAAAGCGCTTAAAGATGGTGAGTAATTAGCAAGGCCATCATTATCAAATGAGTAGCCAGTGCCAAATACATCCAACGCTAACTGGTTAAGGTTAAGCTTAGTTCTATTGGCCCATACCTCAACATCATTAACAACAGCGTCTAAATGAGCAGCGTATAGAACTTCGCCGTTTGCATATAATACAGTTATGTCCAAATCATATTGTGCCATTAACTAACTCCCTTAACTAGAAATCGTTATCGACGTAAACGTACCCGCCGCAGGGGTAGTGCCACCTATTGTAGCATCAACTGTACCTGCATTTATATCAGCTGTGGTAACTGTACCCAAATCAGCGCAAGTCTGACCAGCTGCAGTCCATGCACCGTCTATAGTGCCTTGCCAAGTACCAGCATTTATATCTGCGGTGGTAACTGTACCCAAGTCAGCAATGGTAGCACCTGCGAATGTTGCTGTAGTAGTAACTGCTATATCAGTAAAATCTGCGGTGGTAACTGTACCCAAATCTGCGCAGGTTTCTCCAGCCGCTGTCCAATCTTGGCTAAGCGTTAAAGTTCCAGTACCGTTGAAAGTCCAATCGCCAGTGACAGTTTCGTCCTCTGAAAGAGTAGCTATTGCTGCGTACAACGGAATGGTCCTGGTGCCTAATCCGTCATTATTGAAAGTATAACTAGCGCCAAACACATCTTTACCAAACTGGGTAATGTTTAAAATTGTTTTAGCAGCCCAGCTTTCAACGTCATTTACAACAGCATCAAGGTAGGAAGCGTATAGAACCTCACCGTTTGCGTATAGTATAGTTATATCCAATGGATACTGTGCCATTAAGCAACCCCCCTATATCTTCTCTACATACATAGAAGTAAAATAATTATCAGCAGCAGCATCAATTCTATGAACGCCTACATTAGTTGCAGCTGTTAGATATTTCTGCAGCTGAATCGTAGTTGCTACACCAGCTGTTAATGTAAATACATGGCTGATAGTTATTGGTACTATAAACGATTCAAGTACAGCACCACCACCAACAGACACAGTACCTGACCTGATATTACCACCAGTTGTAGAACCATCAGACAATCTAAACTGACAGGCCAATGTCATAGCAGTACCAGCTGTTGAATAAAACGCATGAGTAAAAACAAACGTAGCCCTGTAATCACCAGGTAGCTCAGGTGTAAAAGTTACAACAATATCACTAACACCTTCCCACCCAGTATCTGCAGCAGTTTCAAGATCAACTACAGCACTCCAAGTATTACTCTCGGTCTGCTTATCATATATTTTATTTGTTAGATTAGCAGCGCCATCATTATCTATGGTGTAAGTAGATGGAAATATATCTAAGCGCATCTGCTCAATGTTGTTAAGCACCACGCCACCAGTTCCACCCCAAGCCTCAAGCTCAGTAACAACACCGTCCATTATTGCCTCTGTCCAATATTCTCCATCTTCCCAAGTTTTTGTAATATCTAAAGCAGTAAAAGCCATAACTCCTCCCTATTGAATTACTACAGTTTCTTTATCTCCAGCGCTTTGGAACTCAACTATATACATATGAATGTCACACCCCTTATTCGGTGCATCATCTGTAGGTGTATGTATAAAAGTAAATTCTATACCAGAACCATAACCTTCTAGATCAAACGATTTAATTTTAAACTCACCTATGTTACCTAGCTTAGATACTCCAGGTATAAACTCCTCACCAAGATCATCACCTTCTAACCCTGTCTGTGAATATGTTAATAGCTTATCATTACCACCGTCTAAGTTATAATATATTTCTATGTCTGATTCACCCTCAGGTTTATAAATAACAGTTAGCCTTTTAAATGCTGCATCGTTACCTAGCCCAGCTGGATATACCAACCCAGTTCTACAGTACATCACAATCTTCTCACCAAATCTTAGATAAGTTGACTCATCAACATAGCCTAAGTTGTTGCTCTTCTGAGCTACCATAGTCTGCGTCTTTAACGATCTGTCACTAAACTTAGCTAAATAGCCAACGTCCATGTTGTCCCAGAAAAACCACTTACCTGTCTGAATGTTAAAGCCCATAATGTTTTTATTAAATCCGCCATCACCACGACGAGGATAAGATAGTAGATAGCTATTGAGATCCTCATTAAATACTGCAGTCATATCTTTCCATCTGTCGAAATCTATACGCTTGCGATATTCATTATGAATTGGAAATGATAAGAACGTACTATCTAAATTACCGTACTTATCTGTACTTCTTAAACTATGAATACCATATTCAGATGGAAATATAATATCGTTCTGTACAGGCACAACAGCATTATGAGCTATGCAACCTATGCCAGGAACTAAAGTCTGAACTGTGAAATCTGCTATAGATGTATTGTACTGTACTAAATAAAGTGACTTACGTTTAGCTACAACCAAGCCACCATAGTAGCCAGGAAATATAGCAGTAATGCCAAGAGGATCATTATCGCTTCCACCTATATAAATAGACCCAGCACCAGAACCTAATGTCCAATCTGTAGGATCGTTAGGCGCAGAATAGTAAAGCGTATTAGGATAAGCATCCACACCTGAAATCCATAAGAAACCACCAGGTACGTTTAACGTAGAAGATAATCTTACAAGCTTACCGTTAGGTGCTGTGCCAGCCCCACCAGTTTCAAGATCGTCAAACGTAGTCATGTTGTATTTCTTTGGAGAAACATTTTCAAATCCCATGCAGAGATAAGAACCCATAACATCAGCTGTCATGAAATCATTTTTAAATAAACTTACCGTACCAGTGATGTCAGTAAAAATTCCATCTTTATTATCTGCATATAGACTGCTGCCAGAATAATGAATGAACTGAGATACTCTATTACCAGTAGCATTGGTACGGAAGAAATCTATACCGTATCTAGAATTGTCAGTGAATCCATCTATGCCACTGGAATAATATTGAGTAATACCTGGAGCCTTAGTCCATGTAGTATCAAGAGCGAATACTATATTATTACCATAGCGCAGCTCTCCAGGTTGCATAAGATTTGCATTGACCGATTGATTAACACCGCCGTTGCAAATCACTGTCATTTTTCTTGTTTTCTTTGGCATCTATTACCCCAGTATATCAAAAATATCACCAAGTTCAACAGGCAACCCAAGCTCGTTCCATCTCTTCCTACTTCTACCAACACCCATTAATTGAGGATAACTATTATGAGCATCAAACTCACCCATCATCTTAGTCAGTTCATCCCTAGCCTGAGACATATAATAATTAACAGTAGTAGGATCGTCCTCCTTAGCAAAGAAATCAGCTAGAGCGGCGTACATTAGTATAGACCTATTATCTCTAGGTATGATCGGCTCATCATCATCCGCGTCCATCTCTTTAACAGTATGAGCAAAATCTATATGAAGAAAATATTCCTCATCAGGTATGTGAGGAAATATCTGTAACTGTAAGCTGTTAGGTATTCCAAGATAATCATAACCCATAACCATTGGACCCAATGGAATTCCATCATAGCTCTTATAACCATCTATGGTATAACGATATGCCTTGCCTTCTTGAGTAGGAAATCTATTTATGTAGTCAGCTATCTCCCTAGGAGGATGGATCCTCATTTCAGTTCTATAATAGTTATGACTGATCTTAACAGGAGCATCAAAGTCAGGAAATAAACCATACTTATATTGGAAGATAGTATAGCTAGCTCCACTAGCTCCAGTAGATGTACCGTTATAATATACAGATAGCTTGGCTACGTTGGCGGTTTCATCAACCGATATGATTTCATAGATCTGATTATCGCTCGTCCTGATAATCGACCTCCCAACCATAGCATCCGTAAATGCCATAGTTCCAACGCCAGAAACCTCACGACTACCGTTGGTAAAAACAACAGTGTCCGTAGTATATTTAGCATGGATTCTAATATCACGGCTCTTTGTCCTCCATGTCCATTTGCGTTTATAACTGATATTAACATACCTAATATTGATAAGCCTTTTTATTTTGTTGCGTACAGCAGTATCTGTAGAGTCAGCTTTGGCTTGCTCAATAACAGCGTCTTGAATATCTTTAAATGTCTTTAATCTATAAGCTACCATTATAGCTCCCCGTTATCCTGTAAATTTTATTTTTAGCCAATGACCAATAGCGCCAAACAACGCACCAATAAAGGCAGCAACGCCCATGCCTTTATATATCATTTTGGTATTACCGTTAACTTGTTTTTTTACAGCATCAACCCTACCCCACATTGTTTGATGCTCGTTACCATGAGCGTCTATATAGTTTCCTAGCTTGTCATGGGTAGCCTGCATCAATGTTTTTAAACCACCTATTTCTTGAGCTACGTGAAGATCATGTTCAGTGTAGTTGTTGACCATGGGAGGTTCCTTATTTTATCTAATAATAAAGAATATGATTACACCTGCTAGTTTACTTGCTAAATCATAACAAAGATCAGGCCATTCTGGATCATCACCTACAAATACTTTCCAATGTTTATCGCAATAAAACTCGTCATAAAGTACAAACACTGTCCATGCTATCCAAAGACCCCAGTGCCAGTATAGACCAGCTAGGCCAAAAGTAAGACCCCAAGCTATATGACCAGAAAACTCAGACTTCTCT
>Ga0233413_10001486_pt1 | contig 10204 bp, 3 predicted proteins | sample Na_anoxic_6_MG_FD_189019 | JGI IMG/M metagenome (GOLD analysis project Ga0233413, IMG submission 189019) | Seawater microbial communities from Saanich Inlet, British Columbia, Canada - Na_anoxic_6_MG | ecosystem: Environmental > Aquatic > Marine > Inlet | place: Canada: British Columbia... | reverse complement strand
AAAAGATGTAAACACTCTGTTATAGCCTTTTGCTCTTTGAATAGGACTTTTTTCTGTATTTCTTCTACTTTGTTGAGTTGCATTATAATTATTAAAAGCCTTTAATGCTTCTGCTTGACTCATTCCATTTTTTATATTTCTATTGTAGTTTGCCACATAACCCATAACACCTAAAACATCCCCTAAAACTGTTGGAGCTGCGGCAGCTTTTCTAAAATTTTTTCTTAACCTAGTTACTTTAGCGCTTGTCTCTGGAAGATATTGAAATAATCCGCCAGATTCTAAAGAGTAAATATCTCCTTCTAATCCTTTTTCCAACCTTTCTCTAAAAGTTGCGGACACTTCTTTCATATTTTTTAGATTGCTTCTGAAATTAGCTAGAACTAGAGCGTATTCCCCTAAGAAACTAAGCGTATCTACTACTGGAGTATATTTACCAGGTCTAAATTGATGCTCATTAAAAGCGTTGACAAAAGATGTCATTTGCTTAAATATTTGTATAAATTTAAAAGATAAAGAATACGATGTAAACCAACCAAAAATTCTACGAGTGCTGTCTTTGATTTCATTTCTTAGACCGTATGTAGGATTTATTTCATAATTAATACTGGTCTTAATTAAATCTCCTACATCTAATACATTTTTGTCTATTAAAGTTTTAACAGCCTCTGTATTAAAAATAGTATTAAACTCTCTTGTTCCAGACGCATATGATTTATACCTCTCCATAGAATTTATATAATTTTCTAAAGTGTATGTAAATCCAAATTCTAAGTTTAATTCTAAATCTTTTGCGGTTCTTTCTTTAAGAGAAGATGCATTTTCTAATCCTAAAACGCTATTAAAGTCTCCATCTATAAGTTTAGCCTGGTCTGCATCAGATATACTTGCTGTAGGAAAGTAGTTTTCTACATAACCTAAATTAGTGTCATTTACATCCGAGTAAACATCATTCAAACTTTCAAAATAATCATTACTTAAATACTCTACAATTTTATCCGTAAAAGAAACAAGCTCAGGACCAAGGATGTCTTTTATTTCTTCTATGTCTTTAATACCCTCATTTCTTAAACGCTCTCTTTGCACATCATTAAGACTTAAAGCATACATTCTCATTATTTGGTCTGCGGTGTACTCTACTTTTTTATTTTCTTCAGTAATTTCTTTAAGTCCAATTTTCTGTAGTTTTTCTAATACACCCGAATATCCTCCTTCTATACCCTCAACACTCTCAGCTATAGAGTCTATAATTTTTTGCTGATAAAATTTTCCTCTCAAAGAGTTTTCACTCATGATATTTAACCTATCATAAACCTGTTCTTGAAAAAATCCAGTCAAAGAGTAATTATCTAAAATTCTTGTTAAAGAACCGAGATGAGCGATTTTAGTTCTAAAAAAAGCAGATATATTTTTACTTATTGTAAAGTCATAATTTTCATATAATTTTTTTAACCCTTGCCATATCTTTAATTTAGCAAAGCTCTTATTAATTTCTTTTATATCCGCTCGAATTTCTTTAATACTTTTTAAAACTTTTTTCCCGTTTTTGTCTGTTTTAAAAAGCGTTCCAAAATCTTTTTCTATTTGGGAAGTTACTTGCTCTTGTAGTCTAGCGTCTTTTTCAGCTTTTCTTAATCTTTTTTCTTTAATAACTTGTCTTGAGATTTCAGCGCCTGATTGTAAATCTTCAAATAGAGCCTGTACATCTTCTAATGATTTGTCTTTAATGTCTGCAAACATTTCAAATGCAATTGACTTGTCTAAAAACTTAGAGTCTTTTACACTAAGCTCTTCTCCTTTAGCCTCTTTAGCTATAATTTCATTGTATCTTTTAATGTTTGAAAGTTCATTTGCTATGACCGCCATTCTATCTATAGCTTTAGACCCTAATGCAGCTTTTAGTATTTGATTTACTTGAGAAAAAAATTGTTGTCCTTGAGCATCAAGCCCTTTTGATTTTCTTCTTTTTGAACCTGTAGATATTACTTTAGCCTTGGAGGATACAAATTTCTGAAGCTTTGTTATTAATGATTTCTTTTTTCTTTCTCTAGCAGCCTCTACTTTTTTAAGAACCTTTTCAACTGCTGCTGGAAAATCTTTTTTAGATTTTATATTAGTAACAAGAGCAACTGTATCAGCGATATCGTTTTGAGAGTACCCCTGAGACACGGGTAGAGCGTTACGAATAAAGTTTTTAAGCTGAATCTGTGCACTTCGTAAATCTTTTACTCCTTCCTTATAACCTCTAATTATATTTTTAATCCGAGTTATTTCTTTTTGTATTGTTCTGTTAGCCCTGGTCTCTATAGTTCTGTCCAATGCAACTAAAAGCTCATTCTTTTCAAACTCAGATAAAGATTTATAGACATCAGTATTTTTTAAAATCTCTTGAGCTTTAGCTCTAACCTTAGCCTTGGTAACTTTATTATTTTTCTTAAACTCATTAATTTTTTTCTGTATACTTCTAAATAGCTTTAATCCTTTATCAACTCCACCTTCTATATTTTGAAATGCAGCTGGTAAAACCTCTCCTTTTTTAAGTGCCAACTCCATAGCTGGATTTATATCAGCAGCTTTAAACCCTCGTCCTTGCAGTACAGCTTTTATGGCTGCGTCTGAGAAGCCCTCAGCTCTTCCTGTTTCAATTATTTCTTTCATTGAAAGCTCCGGCCCACCTATTGATTCAAGTAGCTCAAAACGAGCCTTAGCTGCGTTCTCTGCGGTTTTAACATCAAACTTTCCATTTACAAGTTCTCCTGAAAATAAGTCAGCTAAACCAATGTTTATAAAATCTTCTAGGGTTAAACTTTCAATATCCTCTCTTTTAATATCTTTTGAACGAGTAAATGTCTCTTTAATATATTTAAACAATCCGTTTAGCCATTCTTTAAACTTGGAGCGTTTAGCTGCATTAGCTATAGTCTCTCCTTTAGTTCCCATAAGCTCTACCAAAGCTTCTTCTCTTGCTAATTGATTATCTCCATACTTTTCAATAGCTCTTTTTAAAGCGTCTGTTCCCTCGACTAATTTTAATCCTTGATTCAAAAGTTCAGTTCCTTTTTTACCAGAAACATCTGAACGTAAATAATCAATCCATACATGACCAAACTCATGTATTGGAGTAGCTAATGATTGGTAGTTAGGATTTAAATATATCTTACCATCCATTGTGATTCCAAGGATAGTTTTACCTTTAGTTTCTCTTGTTCTAACCCCAGGGCTTTCTAGTGTAGCATCAAACTCTTCTTGTGTAGTAGCAACACTAACTTGAGGAAAAGCCAATCTTAGCATCCCAACTAGATTGTCTACATCAGAAGCTTCTCCAACCTTAACCTTTGGACCTATAAAAGCTTTATCTGTAGCAAAAGCTCCCATTGTTTGTCCTCCCACTGTCTCTGGTTTAGGAAATGAAGGTTTTTTCTTTTCTGTTTTAGGTTTAGTTTTTTTAAATACTCTTGTGGCTTTGGCTTTCCACTCTGGAAACACATCAATACCATGTGTGGGATTAGATATAAGCGCTATAGGCTGTCCTTTAGGCCCGTATCCATAGTTACCGTGTATAGGAGCGGACACACCTCCGTTTAGCACATCAATACCAACAATAGACATTACTTCGCCTTGATTAGCTTTTTTTACTGATGGTTCTCCTAACGCTTCATATATGGTGTCAGATAAAAACAATTCATTTTTACTTTCTATACCTTCAAATAAATCTTTTACAATCTGCGAGTTGTTGGTTTTTACTCCTGGTTTAGAAAATATAACATCATATATAAGACTTCGTGTGTCAAGAGGCAAAGTTCCTTCTAAATCTCCTTTTGCTCTAGCGCTTGCGTCTTTAACGATAAAATCAAAAAGTTCATTTAAACCTTTAATGTTATTATCTTTTATAGCTTTTACTATCTGGTCAACTTTTGATTTATTCTTTTGGCTTTTAACAATTGTATCTACAAATGTTTCTAAAGCCTTTTGATTGTTTGCTTGTGGAATTGTATTTAGTGTTGGAAGAATAAATCTAAATACAGCTTCGTTTGAATTAATTGCGCTATCAGCCATACGCATAATAGCCATTGGTACATGACCATTAGGCAATTTGCCTTCAGCCCACAGTCTATCAAATAATTCTTTATTGTTGTTGTATAATGCGACCGCATTATCATATTGTTTTTGAGCAGCATCTTTTGTTACTCCTGCCCAAGCAAAGTCTTTATTTTTTCCAAGTACATTAAATAACACACCACCTTCCACTTCCATTGGATTCCCCTGCGAATCTTCTACAACCCCTGCCGCTAACATATCTGTTATACCAGTAAGCATTGGAATACCATTGAACTCTTCAATAGGCTTAACTAATTCATTAGCTTGAGTCTCATCTATTTTTACAGTAGATTTGCTTTCAGCCACTGGATTTACTGGTGGTTGGTCTTTGGTTAATTCTGGAGTAGTATAATTAAGCTCTTGTTCTTCAAACTGATTCATAGTATTCTCTATATCTTCAGTATCTAATTCAGCAACTTGTTCTTCAGATAACCTGAATTTAGGCTGCTTTCCTTTTGGAGCTCCTATTATGTATTCTAAATCTGCTACCTCATCCTTCTGCTCTTCAGTAAGCTCGGTAACTTCTTCTTTTGGTTTATTAATTAATTTATCTAATTCTGCTTTAGCTTTATTAATTTCTCTTCTGGCTTTATCAAAAGCCATGATACTTGGACTTCCTTTGCCGTCCTCTACTATTTGTGCTTCTAAATCTCTTAAAGCTTTTTGTTTTTCTTTTAAATTTTTTAACGCCTTTTCCTTAGTAAGCTGGGTAATCTCTTCTTCTGGAAATTCGGTAGATTCATCTTCTTTGGGTGTAAGCGGTCCGGTAAGTTCCCCGGTGGTGTCTCCTTCTCCCACCTCTTCGCTATCTCTGGTTTGTTCTTGTACATCCACGCCCTCTGGGCCTTGCTTAGAAATGGCATCTTCTTCGGTTTTTATTGTTTCTGTTATAGTTACTAACTCTGCAAGTTCAGTATTTATTTCATCTACTCTTTTTTGCTCTTCTATAGATAAACTTTTTTCATCAATAGTATTTATTGTTTCTAATAAAGCTTGTTTTTCTTTTAATAGATTTATAGCTTTTACCTTTTGTTCTGTAGTTAAGTTCTTAGGTTCTAGTCTAGCTTTATAAACACTGGTTTCAAAAAAGTTTTGCTGTATTCTATCAGAGTCTTCTTTTGTCATTTCACCAGTATCTACTCTTCTTTTTAATTCAGCAGTTAATATTTCATCTGCTCTTTTGGTGTCTGCTAAATCAAATTGTAATTCAGTTATGTCTTGTGTTTCAAATACACCAACAATATCTGAGTACTCTGATTTTTTAATTTTGTTTTTTATTCTCCATTTTGCTACACCTTCATTAGCATACTTTGTGGCTTGTATAGCTGTAATAGGAGCTCCGTAAACTCCACCACTCGCAAATCCTGTTACTGCTGCATCAGGTACACCTTGAAAAACAGGTTTTCCTTCAATAAGGTTTTGAGTTATTTGTGTAGCCACCTCTTCGATAGCCTCACCAGCTGCTGCTGCAATAGGACCAAACTTTTTTAATGCACCTTCATAAGCTCCAATAATGGTTTTTTTAAAAGCTTTAACCCCTTCTTTTTTACCTTGCTGAAATATAATATCCTTATAAACTCTTGCTAAAGTCCCCTGACTAATAGTGCTGAAAACCATTTCAGCGCCTGCCATTCCAACGGCTTTTAAAACACTTAATGCTTTAGTTTGGTCTGGATTGTTTTCTAATTGTTTTCTCAGCTCAGGACCTGTCATTAAAGCAGTAGCTCCAGTCGCTAAAGGAAGTAATCCTACTCCAGAAGCTGAAGCAGCCATTATACCTAAGCTTATTGGTGCACTCTGAACTATTGCATTTAGTAAAAGGTCCCTGCCTTTTTCGTATTCTCCTTTTCCAAAAGCCTCAACAATACCGCCCTCTAATCCTTTTTCTCTTCTATATAAAGCATCTTGTTTTTCTCTATACTCTTGTTCTTTTACTAGACCTTCTATTATGTCCTTAGTTCCTATTAACTCTTTGAACGCTTCTACGTTTGTTTCAGGTAAGCCAAGAGCTCTGTTAATAGGGTCTGAAAATGCAGCTCCTATAAACTCATAAGCAGAACTAGGTAAAGTTGCTATCATCTCTCCTATACTTACATCGGCTATTTTAAAAGAATTATATAACCAATCTCCAAAATCACTATCGACAACAGCTTGTTTTTTGTCTTTTGCTTCTTTTAAAAATTCAGAGGGAGATAAATCATACTTCGATGCCATCTCAGTAATAATCTGTTGACCGTCTTCGTTAAGTTCTTCAAAATCAAATGTGGGTAATTGAAGTGCTAGGTCTAAAACTTCCATTTTGCGCTCTTTTAAAAGCGCTTCTGCCTCCTCTTCTTGTGGTATAATTTCTATACGCTCTAAATCTGACTCACGAGTCTGCGCTCGTACACTTATAGGTTCTGCTATTGTGTCGTCAGCGACACTTTCTTTCTGCTCGTATTCAGCTCTCTCTAAGTCACCAGCTCTTACATCGGCTCTTACACTAGTCTGAACTGGTTGTTCTGGTTGCTCCGAAAAACCATCCTCCAATAACGATTCCGAATCTTTTTTTTTTAAGTCTCTTTCCCGAACATCAGCTCTAGTGCTTGTTACAGGTTCAGGCTCAACCTTTGGCCATGAGTTTGAAAAGTCTTCAATAGTAGCGGTCACAAACAACCCGCTTTGTTTGCCTAAATCAAATAACTGTTGTTGTTGATTTTCATTTATATTTGAAAACTCTTCAAAAGAAACAGCTTCGGTAATAATCCCCTGGTCTAAATAAAGGTTATATAATTGTTGTAATTTATCCATTTAATTAGTTTGTTTAACAATTGCATCTCCAGCTCCAGTTTGAGTCTGAGACTTGGATTGAGTCCTATCTATACCTCTTAATTCATCGTCAATAATATTCTCTGATTGCTCTATGATTTTTTTATAATAATTATAATTTTTTACTAAAAAAGCTTTTATATTATCTATATCTTCATCCGAATCTAAATCAAATCTTTTTTCTACATCGTCTTTTATCTTTATTGTTACATTTGCTCCCGACCCATAAGCAGTTTCAACTTCAAAGTCTAAACCTAGATTACCAAAAATTATTTCTAAATCTTTTTTTGCCTGTGCAGAGCTAGTTTTACTAATTTCAGGAAGTTTTGTTTCTATATATTCTTGAAATTTATCTATTGGTTTCGGCGCATCTTGAATAGAATATTGAAATTCAGTAGAGCTACGAACAGCATCTTTGGGTAATGCTCCGAGCGCAGCATTAACTATTTCATCAATGTCTGCACCTTTAGGAGCAAACTCAGTTACTATAGAAGTAAAATAGTCTTTGGAATTTTCTGATTTAGCAATAGGAGGAAGTTGCGAGCGTCTTCCATTTTTATCTAATTTTATTAAAATTATTTCTGGCTGTCCAGTCTCTGGATTATTTCTAAAATTATAATCTACTATGTTCTGAGGATTTCCTGTTTGACCTTTAATAAGATTTATTCCTACCTCAAAATCTTTTACATCGTTGCTATAAAAAGTTTTAGACATTGCCTCTCCTACTCGTTTAGCTTGTTTTATGTCCCCTCTTTCACCAACCGATGGGGTATCTCTAGGTGCAGCAGTTTCAATATAATCTAGCCTGCTTTCTATTTCGTTTCTTATAGCTTCTCTGAGCTGGGTTTTTTGTTCTTCTTTTAATTTAGGCCTACGCAATCCAGAACCTTTTTGGACAGGGTCTACTTCAGTCTCTACATACTTATAAGACTTCATCATTATAGGGTTGTCATTATCATCTACTCTACCTGTATCTACTAAATCAAACTCATTAGATTGCTTTTCATCATCTGTATAGTTTTCAGCGTAACCAAGCACATCAGTAAGTATGCTTCCTGCATTAAAAGGATTTTCAATCATCGCATCAATCCAAGTATTTATTTGTTTTTGATAAGCATCGCTTTTTGTTACGTCCTCAATGGTTTTTGCTTTACCATCTCTTTTAGCTATTACATATCGACCAACATTCTCTGTTACTTTTTTTATAGCTGCATCATAATCATACTTAGGAGCCCTTTGGTTCATCCGGTTTTTTAAAAAACTTATTTGCTGGTATTCTGTAGGATTGTTACTTAATTCTGTCTGTCCCGTCTTTGGATTTAAAACCATTTTACCTAAGCTTAATTTTCCATCTGTAGGATTAGCCCATGTTTTGTAGTCTGAAAAATTTCCAAATCCTTGAATGTTTCCTATATTCCAATAATCAAAAGCACTGGCGTTAGGGTCATCTTTTACAGCGGTCCATTTACTATCAAATCCTTTTACTAAATTTATTAGCTCACCAGAGCCATCCGTTAAATTTTGTCTTTGAGATACATATGATTTATAGTCAAGCAACCCTCTTTTTAAAAGGTTGTCTTGCATTCTTCTCAATTCCTGAATACTACTAGAGCTGTCTAACCAAAACTCATTTAAAGCCTTATGACTACTGCCCTCTGCATCTGTTAATACTTTTCCAAATTCTCTTGAAGCTTTGTCAATATCTGCTTTTTTCTTTTCTCTTCTAGTTTGCTCTTCTTCAAGAGTAGTAACCATTTCTTTAGTTATAGAAGCCCAGTCAACTTGGTTTTCTACATCTCTTTTAACGTAACCATAATACGATTTAGCCATAATTTTTTATTAAACTGTTTGACTTGGACTTTCATAACCAACTGCAATGAGCGGATTAGCAAACAAATCCATTTGTGGATTAAATAAAGGGTTTGGTATTTGCTGATAACTATCTATTCCGAAAGTTGGGTTTATTTGTTTAGGTTGAAATATCCCGGGCCTAGTTGTTGGAGACTGTATCTGGTCTTTAAACATATTTCTATCTACAACTGCTTTAGAATTTGGAAGTAAATCTTGCCCCTTTGCTTTTTGATATAAAGGATTTATATCTTCACTTTTTAATAAAGTTCCACCTAGCTGACCAAGACTTTGAGCGGCTTGACCTATCGCTCTTTGCTGTCCCGCAACTGCATCTGCTTGAGCTTGTTGCGCTCCCATTACCCCTCCTAGCTCTAATTGATATTCTAATCCCTGTAACCTTGCATCTTCTTTCCTTTCTTCAGTGTCCATCTGAAATAACCTTTCTTCTTGAGCAGCTGATATTTGTCTTTCTCCTACCTGTGAACCCATTACTGCTCTTCCGGCAGCAGCAGATAAACCCCTTGGGTCTGCTTCTTGTGCTCTAGTTAAAGTGTCTGCTACTGTCCTACCCATACCTTCTCTAGCCTGTTCAAAAGCAATTTTAGGAAGACTTCTTCCTTTCAAGTAGTTAATATCTAAGGTTTTTTTTGCCTTTTCCACGGCAACTTCTGTTTCTCTTTCAGCTTGTTTTCTAAGCCTGTTTTGTTTACCTGCCTGTACAGCACTCAATCCTACTCCTATTGCTGAAATGGCAGCACCTGCTATTACTCCTGACATATTAATCCTTTATTTAAAATTATATGAGGAGGCAAATCTTTATAATCTTGAGTATAAACATCTTTTTCAGCTTCCTCTATTGTTTTTTTATCTGTTTTATAAACACAAATCCAAACGCAATCTTCATGCATATACGCTACTCTTTGCGTTCCTATTTCTGTCATCACCTTCATTGGCGCTTTTATTCTTTTAACTTCTCCTGTATCAAGCAAAACAGACATTTCTCCTGACATAAAAAAAGATGGGTGATTTTGTTTGTGTATAAAACTAACAACTAAACACCCTTTTGGCATTAATATTTCCCTTGTATACAACCCATCTTGAAGGTTGTGTTTTAATGGGAACATTTCATTCATTTCTTTTGTCCCAGTCTCTACACTTCCATTTAAACTTAAAATTTGTTCTTTAAATACTTTTATATTTGCCCACAGTAAACCTCTGTCGTTGTGAATTTTTTGAAGTATATCTTCTGGATTCTCTTTTTTCTTTTTAAATAAATTTAAAAGTCCCATAAACTAACACAAAGATACTAATTTTAGGGATAGCTTTTCATTACTTGTGACTCTACTGCAAATAATTCAGTAGGCGTGCTGTCTGTGTTTGTTATTGTAAACTCACAGTAATGACCTAGCACTCCATTAGATTCTGCTTCTTGGTTTTTAATATACAT
>Ga0233413_10001480_pt1 | contig 10223 bp, 5 predicted proteins | sample Na_anoxic_6_MG_FD_189019 | JGI IMG/M metagenome (GOLD analysis project Ga0233413, IMG submission 189019) | Seawater microbial communities from Saanich Inlet, British Columbia, Canada - Na_anoxic_6_MG | ecosystem: Environmental > Aquatic > Marine > Inlet | place: Canada: British Columbia... | reverse complement strand
ATTCCACTTTTCATGTGAGAACACGATAATTTTGATTTCATTCTACTATCTATAATTTACAGCTTATAATAATATTTATACTATTTTTTTTAATTTAATATTATTATTTGATATAATAATCATAAGTTAGTTTTTAGTTATTAATAATTTAATTCTGTTTTCTTTATGTGAGAGTGTTTCTTGTTTAGGAAAAGCGAGCATGAAGGAGGTGATATGAGGGGGGATTTTAATATGAGAACGGAGGGTTTAGGTGGCGTTACACCAGGAGTAGTAGAAATGTTTCAGGAAGTGGCTGCGAGTGCTGCGAGTGATGGAAGGAAATATCTCAAGATAACAAAGGATAATTTGTTGCAAGTAACAGGGAATAAAAAAGAGGCGGCTAAACTAAGTGAGATTAATCGTTTTGTTAAATCTATGATAAAATATGAAACGGATAATCGCACAGGTTATTCGAAGAATATTTTAGAACTTAATAATTCTATAAGAAAGATCAAGCATGAAAAATTGTACAAGAAGGGTGGGATACTTTCTCGTTCTAATGTGGAAGGTTCAAGAATGGTACTGCAACTTTTATTTGAGAACGCTAAGAAAGATGAAAAAGAAATAAAGAAACAAGGACGAAAAGCTGAATCTCAGTCCCTGTATCGGATGGGGTTAAAGTTCAAGCAACATGAGAGCAAAGCAGTCAGTTGGTTTAGAAGAGCCGCAAGGAAAGGTAATGCAGAAGCTTTAAGAGAGCTTAAAACAATGGCAGAGAATGGGAACAGAGAAGCGCAGGAAGTCTTATAATCGATGAATGTGGAATGGAAAGATATAAAGTAAGATGATAATTAAGCATTATTGACAGAACGAGACCAGCTTCTACGAAGCTGGTCTCGTTCTGTCAATAAGGGCTCATTTGACTCTTACACTTCTGAAGGAGCTGGGAAATCGGAAGTAAGAAACTCTTCGATTTTCGGATTTCCATTTGCCCAGTCTTTGACATAACTCGAAAGGTTTATGTTCAGGTCGTCATGCTGAGGTTCTGAAAAATCTATGACAAACGGATCTCCTGCATCATTCAGCATGGTGTTCCGTTTTCGAAAGTCGTTCACTAGATCTGTTCCTTCTGTTGCCATTCTAGTTAAAATAGACTTTGTCCAGGTGAGAATTTTTTTATCTTCATGATTCAATTCCTCAAATGATTCACCCTTAGACCAGCTATCTCCGGTCACAGCATGCGGCATTTTTTCTATAATCCAAAATTTTCCGTTTTTAGAATTTATAGAATCTTGAAAAGTGATCGGATCTGCATATCTCATAGGAACGGGGATCCCTTGTTCAAGCAAATGCTGATATCCCTTCTCCTCATCTAAAATGACTTCCTCTTCTTTATTCGGGCCGACATTCCCGCTCAATAAGATTTTCAAAACAAGATCTTGAGTGTTAACTCTCGTTCCCCCTAGTTCAATCTCAACATCTGTCGTAAATTGAAAGACCTTATGGAATGAGCCATCACCAATTTTTTCAATGGGTAGACGACTTCCGTTGATCGTAAAATGACCCATTTCAACCCATGGTTGTTTCTTCATCCATTCGGGTGCGATTGCTCCGGCACGCCTTCTTTTGGTTGAAGGTTGTAGCGATTCATTATTGGAAATAAAGTGTGATGACTTAGCCTCTCTTTTACCACCTGAAACTGCAGCAGTTTGCTGTTGCTGAACAGGAGTGCTCTCGTCGTCGGAATCAAAAAATGATCTTGCTGCAGAGGCTGTTGCTAGGGGCGTATGATCAGGTGATGAGGGCGTTGCTACTAGTGTCATACGCCGCTGTGGTGGAGGGGTTGTGTCATCGTCAGAAGCAAAGAGAGCTCTTGTTGCTGATGTAGAAACAGGTGATGTTGCTGCGGGTGATGTTGCTGCGGCTGCCGCGGCTGATCCGTGCCGTTGAACAGGCTGCGTGTCTTCATCAGAACTGAAGTCAAAAAGAGCCTTAGGGCCAATTGGGTTTACCATAATTATTTCTCCATAAATAAAGTTTTATAGAGTATATTAATAAAATTTATATTTATTGTCCATGTTTTATTTATTTTCCTTGTAAAAATAAAAGGTTTAGTTGTTTTTTATTGTTTTTTTTGTTATCATACCCTGGTTGTTAAAATTTAAAATGGAATAATATGGCTCATTTTTCACCTACTACATCTGGATTTTCTGAAGATGACAGGAATCGTGCTCTAATGCTCTCACGCTTGATGCTGGGAGGAGAGGAGGAAGTGGTTTCTCAAATTGGGCAGGAACCCAGTTTTTCCGCCTTTTTTCAAGAAATTTTACAGCAAGAGTTGTCCAATGATCTCGTTAGAGATCGAGTGAGATCGATTGCACAACGAATGAGTCGAACTCCTCCAGTAGGGATTGTGGTTCCTTCTCATTTATTGCCGGGAACAGTGGCGGTTGCTGAAGAAGTGCCGGCTAGAGAGCCAACTGGTGTTGAACAATCAGAAGCGGAGCTTCTGTGTCGCAGAGATGCGCAAGAGCGTTCTTTTTTACATATTGCGATTGCTGAAGGAAATGACGACGAGGCGGAGGAGCTTGTTCGGAGGAGTCCTAACCTTTTGATGACTCTGGATGGAGAGGGGGCACTCCCGGGAGATTTGCTGATTAGGCAAAATCGATTTGATTTTCTTTATAAGCTTCTCACAATCTGGATCCCAAATGATAGTTATGACAAGCCGATTGCATGTCTCTTGGCTCGTTTTAGTTATTTAGTAGGCCTTAAACATTTACAAGTGACTTTAGCTTTTGTGTTGGCTGTAAAACAAGATGAGTTCGTAAGTGAAGAGGATGTGGTGCATTTTGCAGGGAGCTTGAATTCAATTCGTCCGGAACATGACCCTCTGGTCGCTGCCGTAAAATTTGGGCAACCCCTAAGAGCATTTCATTTGTTGGCATCAATAAATCTACTTAATTTTAATATGGATCAATTGAGTCTTAGGTCGGAAGATATTTTGCCAAGCATGATGAGGGGAGATTTTTGCATTCCGAGAGGCAACTATTTTCTAGATCCAGAATTTGGAAGGATTGTTACGTTGTTGATCGATCGACAGTTGACAGATGTGGTGAGGGCTCTATTTCAGAAGAAAGAGTCATTGGCTAGGCATCTGATGGTTGTTTGTCCTGGTACTCCCTTTTTTAAGGAGGTGGTAGGGGAAATTCAGCAGGAAGATGTGCCGGGAAAAGAGGGTTATCGAAGGCTTCTTGCCTATTTTATCAAAGATTGGGTCTCTCAACAGGAGCAAGACCGGAAGAATCGCTTGCAGTGGATGATTGAGTCTGTGAGTGAGTTGATTCAAACCGCTCCCCATGAACTTGATTTGTTCGATCGTCAATTGTTATCTATTACCGACTCAAAATATTCGTTAGTTAAATTGATGGTTGAGTGCCGTGATCAAACGTTTACTTCCCTTCTTTTTAAACTGCTGGAGGGAGACCCGAGAATTGAGGAAGTCCTATGGGATGTGTTTTCATCTTTGCAGGGGCAAAGGGAAAGTTCTGATTGGCAAGAGAGATTAGATTATGTTGCGTGGCTTTTGGAACAATATCGAGAGACAGGTACGGCTCCTGTGTTTTTTAGGGAGAAAGGTGAGGTAAATCAATCTCTGCTGAGAGAGGTGTGTCGCTCTCCTGAGGGGGGTGCTTTGATTCGGTTACTTTTCGGTTCTTTTCCGAGAGAAATGCAGATTCGCATCAATTCAAAAAGTGCAGATTCACAGCGTTCTCTACTTCAGGAGGCGATACATAAGGCTGTAGAAATGGGGCCGAAGAAAATGGAAGATACTGTTCGGGTGTTAGTAGAGGGTGGAGCACGCCTTAAATTCAGCGGTGCTACGGAAACTCAGCCTGCCGTAGGGTTGTTGATACACTTTTCTTTAGAGTTTTGCGAATGCTTAGGTCTCAGAGCATTTGATTGGAAAAAGAACTGTAATTTATTTATTTCTCAAGTTTTTCGACGGGGAGGCAGTATTCCGACTGAAGAACAGTTTGAAAAGATCCGTTGGATACTTGATGTTATGCAGAGTCAAGTTGTTGAAGGGAATCAAGGTGACTTTTTCAAGAGAACCATTTCTGAAGCTCTCGAATATATTTCGGATATTTCTACAGATGACAATCGTGAAACTGTTTCACAACGTACAGATCTTACGAGGAAGTGTATCGAGATGTTGCGGAAATTATCGGGGGATAGATACGAGGCTGAACCGGAATTTGAAAAAATTATAATTGGAAATCTCTACAAGAAGTTTGATGAATATCCGTTTCTTCGAATCTTTTTGGATTCAGTGAAAGAGATTTATGATGAAGGTCCATCGTTAGATCAACTTGTGATGAATGAATTTGCGGGAGTATTATTTAATCTAAATTCCGTTTTTTCCGGCACGTTTTGTTGGTTTCTAGTTGAGTGTTCTGCTGTAGTTGTATTGGAGAGTGATATAGAAAATAGAGATAAGATAGGTTTGGTAAGCGTATCCAATTATGAAGAAATGAAGAAGCATCATCTTGAGGTTCTCCTGCAGCTTCACAGTGAAGGAGTGATCTCAAAAAGATCGAATACGGTCTATTATTATGAGGATCAAATCGAAATTAAACTTCTTCCGAAGGGGAGACTCAGGGTAACGGGAACAGAGCCTTTCATACAAGAGGTTGGGGTTTATTCTAAAAAAGCACTTCATGACTTATTGATTCTTATGAAGGGTGAGCAGTTTTGGCTTGGTGTGAAGCAGGAGCTCTCCACAACGAATTACTTAAGCCAACAGTATGGGCAATATGCTCATGTGACGGATGAATCTAGGGAAGTTACCATTGATGTTTTTCGGAGGGATAAAGTGGATTGTCCGAAAAATATGTACATCCGAATAGTAGCTTCTCAGAAGAAGATTGAGTGTTATCGTATCGATCTGAATACAGGAAAGATTGAGCGGCGTTGTTTTGATGCGACTTCTCCTTTTGAGGATGAAATCCAGGCGTATATTGATGAAACGACTCGAAATATACAAAAGCTTGTTTCCGACATGGATGAAGGGTTAGGTGAATACGGGTCATGTCGTTTATTCAATAGTTCTATTCCGGAAACTGAGCTGCAAATGTTTGTTTCTGCCAATGGCTCGAAGGTGAGTTTGCTACAAAGAGCTCCGGTGCAAGATTCGGAATTAGTACGAATTGATAGTGAAGTTAGAGGGAGGTTGAAGACTGAGTTCAAATGGAATTTTTTTTCTATGAATAGTAGAGGAGAAGATCAGTCTGTTTTAGATAATTGGAAAAGTCGTATCCAAGCTGTTCAAGAGTATATTCGTTATTATCAGCAGATAGTAGAAGTTGCCAATCCCAAGGGAATTAGAGTGGGGGTTGGTGGTAATGGATTTGATCAACTCTTTGGGGAATTACAGGTTTTCGCACCATATTTTCCATCAAAAACGTATGGATTAGTATCAGGTGGTTATAGTGAAGTTAAGGTGTGGATTGGTCAGCGAATCCATAGTGAAGCAGGTGGCACGATTGTTTTCTCGTTTACGCCGGAGGAGCTATCGGAGAAATTGGATCAATTGCAATGGGTTCAGGCTGTTCTTAATGGGCAAACCTTTAGTCAAGCCCATACAAAAACTCTCGCTTTTCAGGGATCAACCATATCCCTTCCCAAAGAGCCTGCTCCAGTGGATCTAAATTTATTGCTCAGTCACTTTGATTCATTGAGGGGGACGGAGTATTTGGCCGGCTTTATCAGGCGAAATGGTGGAACGAATTCAGTTTCGGAAGAAGGTCTCAGAGCTACACTAGGACGGTTAGTCAATGCCGTCATTTTGGGGAATGGAATTTCCGGTTATGAAGCAGGGCATCCTCTTTACGAAACAATCAAAATTCAACTTACACATACTTTTCAGCCGTTGCAAGATCCAACACGTGTCGATGACTTGAACGTCTTGGTGTGCGAGCTTGCTTTATATGGATCTTATTGTGGTCCTAAAATCGCAGATACTATCGCACAAAATTACGCTTTAACTTACGGGCTTTTGGGTACTCCGTCACAAAATAATCAGGAGCCTGGATTAGAGGGCGTTCTTCAGGAGTGCTATAAAAATTCAGCTTTAGAAGTGTTGCAGATGCTTTTGGATCAAGTTCATGATCCTCAGGCGGAAAGACAAATAATTCATGTGCTTACCTATCTCCGGAAGATTTTAACTGAAAGAGGGTATGTTTTACCCGATGATCCACAGCGTTCCTTTGTTCAGAATCAGGCGGAGCATGATCTTTGGGATAATGATTATGGAGTAAGAGCCTATGGAGATCCGAATCTTGTGCCAGTGTTTTTTGAAGCACTTCTTGTTCCCTTGTTGATGCAGAAACTTTTGGATCATCAGGCGGATTTGATTGAAGGAAGAGGGAAGGGTGAAGAGTTGTCTCTTTTACACAAGGGGGTAAAAGAGTTTATCGAGGCGAATCCTTTCTATTTGGATGAGGAAGAGAGAATAACTCTTGCCTCGCTAGTTGAAGAGTTTGACCGGGAGATGGCCTTGCTTAGAGAAGAAGAGGAGAGAATGAAACAGACGATCCTGCAGAAAAAAACAGAGTTAGGGGATTGCTGGGTGCAGTTTGAAGGAATTAGAGAAAGACTGCAGGTGTTAAAGAGTGAGATGAAGGACATGGCAAAGGAAAGGTTAAGGCTGAATAAAAAAGTGATGCAAGTTCAAGAAGATTTGAGTTCATTTCAATCTGATGCTGCTGTAGCTGCATCCGAGTCGACGAGTAGGAAAAGGAAAATTACTTCCGTACTGATACGTGAAGGTCTTGAGCTGGATATGTTACCTGTCCTTCAAGAGCAAGAAAGAAAATTATTGGTTGATGCAAAATCTGTTTCTGATCTCTACAACCGAAAGTCGAGGGAGGAGGAGTTATTCCAAGGGCTCTATCAATCAGCAAATGTAGGCGCAATAGATGAAGTTGTAGTTCATGAAAATCGTTTAAAAGAGATTCAGGAAGATATTCTACAAAAGGCAAAAACTTTATCAAGTAAGAAATCAGAATTGTTTGAAATTGCAGCTATGCGAAACGGTCTCATTGTTGACGATGAAGTGTTGGATCTTCCTGTGATCACGATGGCTGGAGCAGCGATACTTTTCCGAAACGCAGGGTATTTTGTTCCTTTTGAAGAAACCTCCGCATTCGAGAGAGAGATTCTAGATTTTGATAGTGATGTATCGGAAGATGCAGAATTGCTTCTATCGCCTGGTTTGGATGATGCAGAAGGAGTCGCACCAGCTTTTGCGGCTGCTGTGGCTGATGCTGCATTTGAGCTTTTGGCTGTTGCTAGAGATAATGCGGCTGCGGCTTTGGTTAGAGCGGAGGCTGTTGAGAATGAGCAGTTACAATAGTTTCATGTTTATTACGTCCTATTCTTCTTTCAAGAAAAGCTATAACACGCTCACTGTTTAGTCTTTCCTTATCACTCGTGGCTTTTGCTAAACGGGAGTGTGCTCGGATAAGTGCATCAGATGGATTTTCTAGTTCGGTAGGTATTTCTTTTTCTATTTGTGGTGCATCGAGATTTCTAAGGCGAAGGATTAACTTTTTCGGTTGATCATCAAAGATTGTTATTGTACTTGATCCACCCGGATCACCCGGATCACCTCCGGGTGATGTTTTTGATTCAACACGGGATCTTCCTGCACCTTCTTCACTTCTAAAAGTTCGAATGATCGCGGGTCGTCGATTGCATAAAGGCTTTTCTCCAAATACAACATCTACGGCAGCAGCTGCAGCTGCGACACGATCTAAAAATTTTATTCGTGTTGGGGTGAAATGGCTGCATCGCCATCCATGAGGAAGGTCATTAATTGAAAATTCGAATTGCTTCGAGTCGAAAACAACAAAGCGATGACGTTTGAGGAGTTGATTTAAGGATTCGGTTGAGTATGCAGGGTGGTCAAAATAGGGGTTCTGTTTTTCCCACAGGAGATGAGCTCTCCCTGCAATCAAAAAAACACGTCGTCCTTCTTTTTTGTTTTCTTCCAAAGCTCTCTCTAGATAGCTGTTCCTCGTTTGAAAAGATTTCATTAAAAGTTCTCGGATTCGTTGTTTGAGTGTTAAGGCGTGCAATACGGAATTACTTGGAAGACAAGGGGTGTTTGTGGAGAATTTTCTTTGGCGAAGAGAGATGATTTCTCGGCAGATTCTGTTAATGTCAGGATGATCCCATCCCTTCGCGGCTACTGGAATATTGATCTTTTTTGTCATAGCTTCATTATGGCTAGAAACGGATTCTCCAAAGGGTACCGATTCCACTAAAACAAGGTCACCTGGGCGGTAGAGTGACTCAATGACTCTCGCATTGATTTTTCTGCATAATTCACTATTATGCTGTTCGGTCAATAGAATGAAATCGGCACCTTCAGGGGAACTATTTCCTAAACATCTTGTGAAGAGACGATAATTTTCTCTTGTAACCTCAGATTCTAAAACTGTGCACATATGTTTTTTACTTGATTGATATAAAAAGTGAATATATATAGGGAATGTTAAAAAAAATAAAGATTAGTTTTTTGCAACTTTTAAAATAATTTATATAATTCTTTTATTCAGTTGATTTAATTATTCTTGGAGTTTATTGTTTTTAAAAAAATAATGCAAAAATAATGGTGGTTTCTTCTCAGCTACAATTGAATGATCAAATCGATCGATTAGGCAATGATTTATCTGTTTTGATCTCAGAGGATGGCGTGCCCGTTATATCGATTTATTCAGGGCCCTTGACTCCCGGCAATCAAGGGGTAGTTCTGAGGGTTCTGAATGCAGCTAGCGATTCGATTTCGCGCCGGCATCTTCCGTGTATATTGCGGATTCGGCAACGCTGTACACCTTCAATTCTTGTTTCTCTTGATCGGAAGATTCATGAGCTTGCTGTATCATTATTACAGACAAGGTTAGAAGATCTTCCTCCGGAGATCTGGCTTAAAATTATTGCTCAAGGGAAATTAGAAAGAAGAGATGTTTACAATGTTAGAGGGTTGAGTTTCGACATGTATCATAGAGTTCATCCTGTGTATGCATCCCCCTTCATGCAGGATTATTTTTCCAGTCAAGAGGCGATTGATGAAGTGGGTTTTGTTTGGAAATTGTATTTCAACGACGTGAAATCGGCTGTATATGGAGATTTAGAGGCGATCGAGAAAATGATGGAAATGGTTGTATATGATCGGATTCAATGGAAAGAAAAATTTCTAGCTTATCTGATTCAGGGCTTTCAAAGAGAGTTGAAACAACCCTATGCACAGCTTCAGTTGGCGATTGCTTGCGGAGGAATTGCAACATCTTGGATGGAGGATGATTGGCGGAGGAGGTTAATGCTAATCTTTCCTTGGCATCTGATGAAAGTTTTGGATCCGTCGCAATATCCTCAAATTTTTGAGAGAGATCCTATATTATCAGATGTTTCGAAAGAACATCTTCTTTATATTGCGAAACTTTGTCCAAATTTAGAGGCGGTGAATTTATCCGGTGCTCGCCATTTGGATGACCAAACATTGAATAATTTTCTCTCCCAGACTCCTGCTCTAAAGAGGATTTTGTTGAGCGAAACAGCCATATCGCAGCAAGGGCTTGAAGATGTGCAACATATGCGTCCGGATTTGCAGTTCTGCACTACGGAGGCAGGGTTTCTCGGAGTATCCGAAGCGGAATTCGAGCAAAGCCGGGAAGCTTGCATGGATTACCATCTTCAGTTGGATTTTCATAGGGAAGGTGAGGGGATCTTTCATTAGATAAGTTTGTGTAGATTCTGGATTTACGAACTCTGAAAACTAGCGATAGAATCATAGTTTGATGTTGGTCCACTTAGCGAAACCTTAGAAACATTTTCACTGAAAAGAACCGAAAGGGGCTGGCCCATTTCAGTGTGTGTGAATATTTGGTTCTTAGATCGAAATTATTGCATCTTTTTAATTAAATTAAACTATTTCAGTTTATAGTTAATAAATAATTTAAAATATGATATATATAGAATATAACAATATAATAATAATAATACAAGAAATAGATTTAAATTGTTTAATAACAAAAGAGAGGTGGGCAATGAATGCTCCTGTGAATGAAGAAGGGGGTACTGGTTGGAGACCAGGAATATACGCCCGTGAAGAGATAGTGTCTGCTGATACTAATTTGGATGATATACAAACTGCGAAACAGCCTGAGGGTGTTTTGGGA
>Ga0233413_10001479_pt1 | contig 10226 bp, 6 predicted proteins | sample Na_anoxic_6_MG_FD_189019 | JGI IMG/M metagenome (GOLD analysis project Ga0233413, IMG submission 189019) | Seawater microbial communities from Saanich Inlet, British Columbia, Canada - Na_anoxic_6_MG | ecosystem: Environmental > Aquatic > Marine > Inlet | place: Canada: British Columbia... | reverse complement strand
ACGATGAAGCTTATAAGATCCTTAATCAACGGCGGGGGTAACGAGTCTATGTTTTTTCGCCTTCTAATGATGAAGAATAAAAAACGGGACTTAAGGTGAAACAGTGTGCGACACATCACTTTTTAGAATGTGGGCACAACAAGCTCTCCGCGTCTCCCCTTTCGTGCTGTCGTTCATTACTCTTGTGGTAGCACAAAGATGGACTTATATTCTTGCATACCTAAGCAGCGTACTGAGCTTTGTGAACCACGGCGACCACCCACACTGGCTTGTCCTGTCCTGGTTTTCGTATTCCTTTGCCTTTGTGGGTTATGACAACGAGGATCATGTCATTTGGCTCACCTTTACTTCGTTAGGACAGGCCGGGCTGCTTTTGTTTTGCGACCGACTTGCCGAGCAAAAATGGTCTGTGGTCGCCGCCGCCTTTCTTCTTATGCTTCCGTTCCAGTGCAATAATATGCACACAGAGCCCTTGATAGGAGCAGGGAGATTGATGTTGTATTTCGGCCTGTACTTTTGGGACAGAGACCGTCACTGGTTTTCCAGACAATATGCACTCTTCGGGACCTTGGAAGCAGTGTTTTTCCTGTTTCTTTGGCATGTTTTTATCATTTTACAGGGTAAAGAAGAGGCACCGGTTCTTCCCATGACCGAAAGAGACCGTTGGAAAGCAAAAATCAGCCACGCGCTTCCCTAAGACGCACGGAGCGGCGAGGTTGAGACTTGGTTGCTTCCAACGCGACCATACGACGCCGCAGATCGTCGTTGTCCGCCTTCACGGTCTCCATCAAGACTTTCATTTCGCTCAGCGCCTCTTCGAGCGTCCTGGCCCTTGCTTGAAGACTGTGGACGTAAAACTCAGTGTTCTGATCGTTCTCCTCGACCTTGTTTTCAAGTTTTTCAATATCAGCTTTCTGATAATCCAACTCCGTCTCAAGCTTGCATACTCTGATTTGTAGTCGGTCCAGTGGTGTATCTTGAACTTTGAAACCATCCGGAATATAAACAGGCAGGCCTGTAGCAGGAGAGGTTTGCATATAAGGCACTTGACTCATGGCCGACCTGGGCAAACTTCCTTCTTTTTATGAAAAAATCGAAAATGTATGGACCGACACAAAGGGGCGTGAATACGGCAAGTTAGAAAGTGAGCGATTCGAAGATCACTCGCACCCCGCGAATCACAGTGTGTGGTGGATTCGTTTAGTGAAGCCAACTATGGAGTATCCAAGAGAACACGAAGAGATTGAACTTACGAAAGAAGATGAGATTGTATTTATGAAAGTGATACGGTATCAACGAAGAGTGGGAAAAAAGAGAATCGCGGCGGTGACTCTTTCAAACTGAAAAACTTTTTGTCCCACAGGGAATACATCAGTTCAGTCTTCTTTTTAGAGGTTAAACTCAAAATGAGCTTCTTTGCTGTTTTGTTAGGTGTATTTATATTTTTGGTGGCCGCCACCGGAGCCGCGGAAATTACACTATACCTTCTTTACTCTAGACACCGTGGTTTTGAAAGTCTTGCCCAGAGAATCCTCAATCTTTTAGTCCTTGGCCTTTATGCCATCCCCTCGGCATTGGGGACCGCCTTGGGCAACATCTTTGCTCACATCCAGTCCAATTGGAAGCTCTACCTCGTCTCCCTGGCGGCTTTGACGCTCGCGTTCGGATGGATGTCAAAGCAGGACGTCGTCCTGAAGGGGTACGATGCATACGAAACGGAAGTTGTTTATCCTTTTAACAGAGAAATCCTCTTGCCGACCCTGAACGTCCTGCGCTTGTTCTACGACGGCGTCGTGTGCTGGTTCAACCTGGCGGCGGGTGTGGGGCGGTACATACGATGGGCCGCGCTCGTTGTGGCGTATGACTGCTCTATTTACAACAAGGACGCGACGATCGCGGCGGCTGCAAAGATCCCGTTGTTGCCCATCAACGCGACGAACAAGTTTTTCCTTTCGGGGTTTTCTGAAAACTGGGACGTCGAGCCCACGATGAAAGCCATGGCGGACACACTGACGACGTTTCAGCCCATGTTTGAGTGCCAGTGCGAGGCGATTTTCCCCGTTGTTCCCATGTTCTTGGACCAAGACTACGGCGTCTTCCAGAGTTCGCGGCTGCACGGACTCCCTGACGTTTATCTCAACCTTGGGGTAGAACTGGCAAGGACGCACATTTCAGCCGTGCTAGACATTGTGGAGCAAGTTGGGGGCAAGTGTCAGAATGAAACAAGGGACTGCTTGGTCGAACGAGGCCCCAAGTATGGGAGAACGGCGGACCTCACGTGCATGGTGAGCACGCATACGCTCGACCTGGTCGATGACACGATCAACGCGGTCTTGAAGGGCCTCGAGGAAGCGCCGTGGAACGTGGTTCTGCCCTGGCCCAAGAACCCGCGCGTGTTCGGGCTTCTGGCGGTCCCCATTTGCTACGCGACGGACATTATCTACATCTTCGCGGACACACTGACACACATTGACCTCTTCTTCACACTCCCGGGCGAGAACTATGCGGCAGAGATCGAGATCGAGCGGCCCATTTCGCGCCTCTACAACGTCTCTGACCTGATTCAAGCGATAGGGGACGACCTTGGGACGGAGATCACCGAGGACGTGGCCTGCATTTTTTCGCGCTTTATCCGTCTTTTGGTGGGACTGGGGGATCTTGCCGCGCGTTTGGTTCGGGAGGTGTTCGCGGTGAATTTTGACGTAGACGACATACGCGCTTTTCTTGCGGGGCCAGAGGTCGACGGCATTCTTGTTCTGCTTGAAAACGACGTCAACGAGCTTGGCAGCTGTATCGAAAGGATTGGTGACAAGCTAGGCCACGGTCCACAGACCGCGTTGCAGGGTTTAGCCCTTTTCCAGAGCCGAGTCGTGGAGCTCGTCAAAAGCATTGTTGAGAACGGGAACGATGTGTTCAATTACCTAAAGTCAAGTTTGTTTGAAAATCAGGTCAACGGGTTGTTTTCTTCGGTGAATCTCATTGCAGGGGGGCTAGGCGGGTCGATACGACAACTCGGTGCTTTTGGCTCGGAAGAATGTATGATTCGCAATCTGACGGAGACGCCCGACGATCTTACCACTGTTGAAATGGAGTCGATGCATTTGAACATCATGTGTTCCATTGGCACAGCGGTCGAGATGTACGTGCGGTGGCAGTTCAGCTTACTCAAATACCTTTTGACGTCTATCATAGCCTTTGTGCAAACGTTAGACGGAAACCCCGGGCCTGTTTTGCAAAATATCGCGGCGGAATTCGAAAGCGGGGGGCAACTTGACTTGGCGCGAGAAGACGGTGTGATCGAGCACACGTGTTTGCTTTTGGACTCCGGGGCCATGTTTGTCCCGTCTCTTTTCAATTTGGGCGATTATCAAATTAATTGCCCCAACCCCGGGCAAACCGTGGACGAGGTTTTGTACGTTGTTTTCCGGGCTTTTTTGCGTTTTCTTCTAATCCCGTTTTACTGGTTCAATGTTTTCATACGAGCCATTGGCGCTTTGGGGAACACGGCGACGTTTGATTTCGAGGGCGTCTGCAACGATTTGATTGTGCCTTATTACACGGCAACAATCACGCCTATCGTCCAGCTGGCCCTTGCCCCAACGGTTTTGGCTACTTGTTTGGTCACTGACACAACTGTTGTCAACACGTTCAACGACATCGAGGAGTTTACCGGCAAATTGCTGATTGATACCAACTATGTTCCGGGGCAAGTGCAGCCGTGTTCCTCCGTGAGTTCCGCGGACGGTGGCGAGATCGTCAGTGGCCTGTGTGGCTTTTTTGAATTCATCCAAGTCTTTTTGGAGTTCATCAGCAACATTGTCAATGATGGGATCTGGCAAGCCATATGGAATCTTATTGTTCCACCCTTGGAAGCGCTTTTAGATGAGCTGTTGGAATTCTTTGCTTGTTTGTGGGGCAACATCACTCGAATCTTTGTGAAAATCGGGGATTGTGGAGAGTCTTTGATTGATTTGGACTTGAGTGACAATCCAGCAAACTGGCCCGCTGATTTTGATGAGTGGCTTATTGGCATTGAGGATTCTTGTGGAGATTGGGACGAAATTTTTGTTCAGTGCAACTTTGAGCTGACGGTGCCTACCTATGATGTGGATTCCGAGTATCCTCCAACGGATGGCACTGCAGGCTCGCCCGGAGAAGTGCCTAATTTGAATCCATTAGATATTTCGGGCTCTTGTTGTGCCGCGGACACTTGCACGGGCCCCTTCCCTGTGGGGGCATTGGGCTACACTCCAGGGACCTCGGACGTTTTGACTGTAAGTGAATGCGGTGCGATTTCTACAGGTCTTGATATCAACGTATTTGTGCCCGGTCTGACGTGTCTTGAGCAAACGACATGCGACGGTATCACAACAAATGTCAATGAAACGGGTGTCTGTTGTTTTGGAAACGCGGGCGGTGCGTGCAACGAAGTCACTTACGAGGAATGTATTCAGGCAGCGAACGTCAGCGGCGTAACAGATGGCGTGTTTATCCCAGGCGAACGCTGTTCGAGCGTAGATAATCAATGCAACCTGGTCAACTCCCCCAACTCGCGTCAGTTGGGCTGCTGTGTCAAAGAGCGCATTTCTACGGATCCCTTTAACCCATTCTTTGGCCGCGAGTATCAGACCTACAGTAGCGGTTTTGATTGTTTTCAGGATCAGCCTAATCCTACTCTCTATCGTTCGTATTATATACCGGGCGACAGGTTGTGCCAGGAGGACTTTGGGGATTTAATCAATGGTTCAGATGCCTTTACGGAACCTGTGCAAAACTGTATCCCTGATTACGTCTATGAGACACCAGAGAGCCGGAATGCCATCTTTACGAACATTTCCAGCGCTTGCCGAGTGGACATCGGCTTGACGTGCCCGAGTCTTGCTAATCCCACGGCAGCTTCCGGGGACCCTGCATCTGAAGCTTACGTGGATTACGGGCCCTATTCAACCAATTCCATTGAGATATCAGGGGAACGAACGTGGTGTTGCAGGACAGGCGCCATTACTTATGCAAAAGAGGGATTTGGTGTTCCGCCTTTTTTAAATAATCCAGTCCGGCTGGATCGTATTTTAGATACCCCAAGACTTCCAAGTGAGCTTCCGTTTGCTGCTGTAGGGGACTTGGAGATCGACGGTTTGGGGGAACGACGACTGTACGCTTTGCAACACTTTGATATCTACGGTTACACCGGGGGCAGTTGTGAGAATTGCGCAAGCTCTTCTTCCCCGGGGTCTTGCGATACAGTCTACCCGACGTGTACAGAAACCGTTATTACCGCGGCCCTTTCCACAGCGAATTTCCGAGTCATTCGTTTTGTGCCTAAGCCCGTCCCCTCACCAAACTTTTACCAAAACACGGTCAGTGATGCGGCTTCCGACTTTTTGGCCGCACCCAGAGCCGTCATGCGTGTCCTTTTCCCGCCGAACGTCACGGAAATGGTTCAGTCGCGCGACAACCTTGATTTGAACTGCGATGTCTTTTTCTACCCGGACGTCCCACTTCCACCGGAAGCACGGAGTGTTGTTCAGGCGCGAGATTTTGTCGATGACATTTGGGTGCCTCGTTTGCCGCTCCCTAAAAACACGTGGAATCCCCACGTTCGCAATGCAACTCACCCCTGTCATCAAATCTATTTGCTGAATCTCGAAACGAACCAGAGTTCCCCTGAGGGATACATGATTCGCAAAGAACTCAGGAACTGTATCCTAAGTTCTGCGCTGAGTCATGCGATGGGTTATTTCTTCTTTTCGCAGACAGGAGAGCAACTGTTTCACCCTTTCCTTTTTACGGAGCTCTCGGTTCAGGTGTCGACTTTTTTTAACGTGACAAGAGCCATTGGCGCGGGCTGGAGACACGCGCGATCGGTGCTCCACTCAGAAGCCGAAAACAGATCATGGGACGACTATGCATTATCCGCGGGGGTTACCGATGATTTGGGTATTCATATTGGACGCCAGATTGCGTTGTTTACAAACATTACCATTGGATTCGAACGCTCGAATCATTCGGCGCCTATGTTCTTGCTGCCGTTCCGAATTTCGTCGGGCGCTTGGAAGTTTGTTCCTTCCAATGGTACGATCCACACGCTGCGCGAGAAAACACCTGTTTTTTCGAACAAGGGACAACAACTTTTAGAAGACTTTCGGGCCATGAATTGGGTCAATTACTCTACTTCTTTTAACGCTACGGGGCTTGCAGGGGTCAAAGAATCTCTTTCCCCGCTGCTGAATCACCCAGTAGCATTGTTGGAGGATGCTCTTACAGTGAGGGGCATTGCACCTTCTTACCACGCGGCTACGGGCGTCTGTGATCCCCGCGACAGGGATTGTTTGAAATGCCGTTTTGTTGCTGAGACCGCGGACGTTTTTGCTATTCACGTTGTCAATTGCTTGGAAGACTTGGAGAACACAAAGAGGTTCAACATCAACGTCAGTGCGCTGGACCTGGAAAGGACTAATACGTTCCTTCAGCCCGGCGACAAGCAGACTTGCACGGGGGCCGTTTTGGACGACTTTTCGGACCATGACCCCTTGGGCATTGGCACATGGATCGTAGACACACTGGACTTGCGGGGTATTCTAGGAAGAATCGTCTGCCACCTCACTCTTTACGACGCCGAGGACACCCACTCGCCCCTGTTCTGGCTCGAGAAGCTTGTGTTTTGCAACGCCACGATCGACGGATCTTGTCACCGCGGCAGGGCGGGGATTGGTCTCTTTGACTCGGTCATTTATGTTTCGGCGGGGTTCATTGCGGTCGCGCTTATCAGCTGGCTTTTCGTCCCGGTCTTGCCTACGCTGCCGTTCTTTAGCATTTTCTGGGTCATTTCGGTCCTATCAGTGGCTTACTTTTGGTCGCCGAGTTGCGCCATTCCCTCCTTCCCCATCCCGCTTCCCGTCCTGCCCGATTGTGTGGCCGACGACATTTTCTTCGAGATTGAAAAACTGACCAGTGGCGACTGCAGAGACTACGGAGACATTTTCGACGGGCAAAACTGTTCCGAGACGGGGAGGGATTTCCCCCAGTGCCACGACGACCCCTTGAACTTCGATGTCACGGGCTTCAGGCACTTCTTCTACATCTTGGACTATCTTCCGGGGGTCACAGACTTTTTGTTGGAAACAGAGGTCGTCGTGTTTAGCTGGATCAGAGAAGTGTCGTTTACGGGAAGGGCGCTGAAAGGTATTTCAGATGTCAGGGGGACGCCTAAGGGAGACTATTGCTTCTTGGCCAACATCCTTTCTGTCTTGCCCCTTTCTTTTACTTTTATCGGGATAGTCACAATCGGCCTGATTCTATTCACAGTGCTTCTGCTATTCATCGTGCTCGCCGCAAGTCTGCTCTCTCTCCTTGTCTTGGGGATTTCACTTGTCGTCGGTTCCTTTGCAAGGGTCGGCGTGGACACGAAAACGTACTTCAGGGATGACCGAAGCGATCCTTCTTCTGCTACTAACGGGAATCGCGTTTGATTCAATCATAGAATGCATAAGGAAGAGATTTTCGACGGAGTAGAGGCTTTGTTACTTTTTATTGCCTGCATAGTCTGCCTGTGTATTTACGAGGGGATCGGTGTTTTTTTTTGAAATAAACCCCTGTTCTACAACTTTACAGGATAAAAAATGAACAGACTAGCATCCTTAAAACACCCAGGCGAGCAAACTGGCCTGATCTGGCAAGTCACTCGCCACCCTTTTTTGGTCGAAAATAATATTTCACTGCTATCCCAGGCGAGCAAACTTGCTTGATCTGGCAAGTCACTCGCCACCTTTTTTTTTGGTCGAACTGAACAAAAATAAAACCGTTCTACCCCCTTTTCCGTTCAGTATATCTCTTTCCAGAAAGACTGTTCTTCTTGTAAAAAACAGAGACAAAAACACTGATCAGAAAAGGAACCATTTTCACATTAAAAAATGCAGTATAGCAAATCAGAAATTAAAAGCGCCCTGCATCAAAACGGAGGTGACCTTCCAAAGACTCTACGTTTTTTGAGTTTGTACCACGAGGAACTAGCTGGGGTGCAGTACACCTTTCCAAGCGATACACCAGACGAGTTTAAAAACACATGGGAAACGTATTACAACCTGCCTTCTACAAAACAACTCTTAGAACCTTTTGTTGCCAATGAAACAGTATTAGTCGGGAAGTTAGAGGAAGATTTGCAGTTGAAAAGTCTCAACGACTTTGAAAAGAAAGTCCGTTCGTATTATATAGAAGAATTTCTTTCAAAAAACATAGTCTATGGAGAAAAAGATATAGGAAATGGGAGGTATGGGGAAGTCTACTTGGCAACTAGCTCCGACAGCGATACTGTATACGCCGCTAAAATAATGTCTGACAAGCGAGCGTACAAGCGAGAAACAGAAATTCTTTCTTTTGTCAATAAGATAGACATTCAAACGCGGAAATCGCAAAATGAAAACGTTGTCGGTTGGTTTGGAAGCTTTGCACAAATCGATTCTTATGTAATCCTGACTGAGTTTGTGGAAGGCGACACACTAGACAAGAGTAAACTTAGTCAGTGGGAACGTTGGGCTCATTATCCATATATCGTTCACCAGCTGTTTAGTGGACTCCGTTTCCTTCATGCAAAGGGTGTTGCACACCGCGACATCAAGCTTCAAAATGTAATGCTCGAACCAGCGACTGCTGGATCGAAAGGCAAGCTAGTTGTCATTGACCTTGGTTATGGGTGCTTCTTGGGTGACGAAGTTCCACAAGAACTTGAAAAGTTTGAATGCGTGGAATCATTACTAGCCGGAACAGATAGTTATTTTTCACCCCAAAAAGCGTCTACACTTAATGTGAACGTGAGAAAAACCGATGAAAACAAAATGGCGGAGGAAAAAGCTGACTTGTGGGCCGCTGCATTGACAATGGTTTGCTTTTTAACAAATATAGTGGCCGCGAATGCGCTGCACATGGTTCTTAATATGGAAGGATTCAAGTCTGGTCAGTGGATGGAGAGTTCTGATAGGATCTTTCAATTGGCATTGTATGAAGATGAAACAAAACTTAAACAGATCCAAGAAGATGCGAAAGCAAATCTGAAACTTTATTACGATTCGGAAATCAAGTATTTAATCCGACCAGAAAAGAGCGCCCAGTTCGAACGAGATTGTACTCATGTTTGGGAGAACTTAAGTCAGGTCTTTTCAGGCTACAAAAACATGACATCGAACGACATTTTAACACTTTTGGACGTTCAAAATTACCAAGATTTTTTCTACATATCCGGAGAGGTTAAGTCAGACAGAAGAGGTCTGTTCAAGGACGAGTTTGTCTAGCGTTCCGAAACAAAATGATAATAAAACTTTTAGGCGACACTGTGAATGTACTTGTATTATGCGCGGCCCTATTCTACCAAACACTCGGTTCTCAAAGCTGGTCCGCGGAAGGTTTTTGTTTGTCCTTCAAAGGGACATATTACCACACGCATCTTCTTTGTTTTTACGGGGACCTTTTATCAGGACTGTGCTTATGGCTCATCTGCAAAGACACGACTCCTGAACTACGCATAGCAAAAAACTCGATTCCTTCTGTTGTGGGCCACGGATTCGCCCATCTTTTTCTTTGGTATCACGGAGGAACAGTGGGGGTATTTCACGTGCTAGGCATTTCGGTGTTTTTCTTTTTCTTTCTCCAAGTCTTGTCCACGGGCTCTATCGAACTAAAGGCCGCGCAAAGCTTAGTCCATGGAGCGATTCTCATTTACTTTGTCCCCTTGACTATGGCTTTCACTTATGTAAACACCGTACTGTTTGTCAACTTGACACTCACCCAGCTCGCATTGGGCCTCGAGGGACACAAAGATAGATTCTATTTTTTATTTTCTGTCACAGAAGCCCTGGTTATGGCAGCGGCTATCGCCGAGCCTCTATTGTGCGATCACTGGCTTATTCACTGGGGAGGGCATGCGTTTTTTGATTATTCCATACCGATAGCTACCATATTTTACTATTCTATGGGAAAATTTTTACGTCCGCGATAGACTTGAAAAACGACAACTGTGGATCTTTTGAAAGGGGGGCGAGGGCAAAAAAAAAAAGAGAACATGGATGATCTACAGACGTTGCTCGAAAACGGCTGGTGTGAAAGCTTTGACCCAGTGGGCAATTGTTCGAAGTGTGGCGATTTACTTTCAAAACACTCTTGCTCGGCTTGGAAAAAGGGAGAAAAAGAAGGGTACTGCGCTCCATGCGCGCTTCAAGAAACGCCGAAAATGGATT
>Ga0233413_10001476_pt1 | contig 10242 bp, 8 predicted proteins | sample Na_anoxic_6_MG_FD_189019 | JGI IMG/M metagenome (GOLD analysis project Ga0233413, IMG submission 189019) | Seawater microbial communities from Saanich Inlet, British Columbia, Canada - Na_anoxic_6_MG | ecosystem: Environmental > Aquatic > Marine > Inlet | place: Canada: British Columbia... | reverse complement strand
CAAATCTATGTAGATCTTGTGGTTGAGTATAAATATTGTTTGTTTGAGCGGCCGGATTATAAGCTGATTCGCTTTTTTCAAATACTTGAAATTCTTCACGTATATGATCCATTCTTGATGCAAACTCTACATCTGTCTTTGGCATACGTATATACTGATTATAGTCTTCAAAAAACTTTTCAAATATTTCTAATTGAACTTGAGTACCCAGTTTATTAAACTCGTCAGGTGTTATATAACCTCTTTGCTCTTTATTTAAAATACTTAGTACAGTTGTATATACAGTGTTTACGTTTATTGCCATTTTAATATTTTTAAAAAAAAAGGGTGGCGAAATACCACCCTAATTTATAATCACTTGTTATCTTAACTTTTTCTGTATAGATTTGTAAACTTGAATCCCTTCATCTGTCTTAAACCACGCAGCCATAGCTGAGTAAGTGTTTTCTTCAAAAGGCACGGTCATTAATTTTTTACCATTACTTCCCCATTTAAAAGTTCTTTGATCATCAGCTAAAGTTATTATTCTAGCTTCTACAGCTTTTATAGCAAAGTTTCTTAGTTCTACGTTTTCATCTTGAGATAACTCTATTAGTAGTCTTGGATTTCTTTTTGCAAAAACTAATATGTCTCTTTTTAATTCTTTAGAACTTAATTTAGAAACACCTGTACCAACTTCAACTCTTAATATAGCCTCTGCTTTTTCAATATCCATATCATAAGCTAAGTTCATAGCTGCTATTTCCATTTCTAAATAATCAAACTCATCTTCAGCTACAACAACCTCATCATGCTCTTTAAATATTAGATTAGAGTGTGGGTGTTTTGCTAAAAACTGTTGAAGATTTCTTTTTTCTTTAGGTACCAATAGGTGACCTTTTTCAAATATAATATGCTTAAGAGTTACATTACCTTTTTGCTCGTCTACAAAAACACTTTGTTGATTAGTAGCGTACCTAAGTTCTCTTTCATATCCTAGCTCTTCATCAAACCAAACTAAAGGATATCTTTTTGAATGTCTACTTGGTAAAGTGTATGTTAAAGGTTCTTTGTTTCCTAATAAGTAATAATTTCTATCTTTATACTCCCAAGTATCTACTACTTTAGAAGATTTTTTTTCTTTTGTTTCCATAATATAATATAATATAATATAATAATTAAAAAAGACCCCGCCGAAGCGGGATCATTGTTATTGTTTTTTTTTAGCCAAAGCTTACTGAAACGACCTTACTATCTCCTAAGTCTAAAATATTTTGACTGTTTTCAGCCGAAATACATTTAGAAATAGAATCAGAAAAAGCATTAGTCAACGCTTGAGCAGATGGGTATGATGGACTTATTATCATATAGACTTCTCTTGGAGTTCCTCCACCAGTATCATATCCGTGTAAATATTGAATTTTAGCTTCAGCCACACCTGGACATAAAACCAAAGCAAGATCATCTACTTCAACTAAGATTTCACCAGCTACAGGAGCACCGTCAAAAACATCAGCAGAAACCAACGTAAGCACAGCTTCTGTAGAAGTTGCACCTAATTTTCCAGCTGGTATAGTTATTGTATCACCAACAGCGTATCCGTAACCTTGACTGCCCGCTGCTACACCTACTTTACCTGTAGTAGCAGATAGAGTGGTTTGACCAGCAGCAATAACACATATTATTGATGCAAACTTACCAGATCCATTTGTAGTTATATCTCCATTACTTTGACTTAACACATAAGTACCAGGGGTACCTAGTGTTGTGTCTGTTGAAAGAGAACTTTTTAAACTATCTGCCCCGCCCGCTAAAGCTCCAGATTCTACGGGTACTATTAAATAATTGCTCATAATTAAGGAGTTATTGGGTTTGTAGGAGTTCCTGAATCAAGTATAAATGAATCTACATATGTATCAGTTGATCCATCATCTCCTATTAATTTATACACAGGAACTGTAGCTCCTGGTTGTTTGTTTTGAAGTTTTATTAAATCTTGTAATGCTTTTACATCTTCTGCTGTTACATTAACACCAAATTCTATTTCATTCAACATTACTTTTCCACCCGGCTCAGTCATTACATTATACCAAATGTTAATGTTAGTTGTAGTGCTGGCTTGTTCTACATATAAAACGTCATTAGTTCCTATAAGGGCATAATTATCATGATCCTTATATTTCATTTTTACTGCATTGCTCATAATTTTTATTATTTAAAGATTAATAAAGAGAGTGACAAAAGCCACTCTCGTTATATACTAATTAAGCTCCTTTAAACAATACAAAATTGTTCGCAGCTTGAGTTACTAAACATCTTTCAGATAAGAAACTTACAGTCATCGCATCTAAAGTGTCAGTGTAAGCACCACCTACAGAACCAGTTACCCAAGACTTCATTCTTCTGTCTTCAGTTTCAGAAGCTCTATATCTTACGTGTAAGAAAGGTCTTCTAATATTTGATCCTAACATTTGGTCATATACTGTAGTTGTTCCAGCAGGAACTAATACACCATCTATTTCTTTGTCTAATCCCCTTAAAGAAGCATCATTTAGATATTTCCAGTCAGTTTTGTAGAAGTCATAAGAACCTCTTCTGAATCCAGAAAAACCAAAGTTTAACGCCATATCTCCATCGTTCTCAAAAAGACCGTAAGAAGCAGCTTGAGTAGAAGCAAATCCACCATTAACAGCAGCAATCATATCGTCAAAATCAAGAGCAGTAGATCTAGATAAGAATAACATGTTTTCTTCAATAGCACCTTGCTTGTCTAAGTTTTTAAGGATTTCATCGAAATCACCTAAAGCACCTGAACCAGGAGCAGCAGCTCCAGCAAAGCCAGAATATACATTACCTCTTGCTTCGATAGCAGCAAATAAACCTTCAGTACCTTTGATAGCACTAGCGCCACCGGCTGGTCCATATTGAAAACTAACACCAGCATTAGTCATTAATTCACCTTCAATCATTGCCATTTCTAAGTAATCTTCAAATCTTAATCTTGTTTCAGATTCAGATTTTAGATACCATAAATATCCTGATTGACCATCTTCAGTTGAAACTTCAACCCAACCAATTTGAGCAGCATCAGATCCACTAATTTTGAAATTGTCTTTAAGAATTAATGGAGAGTTGTGGTATTGAGTGAAATTTGGCTCAATAGAACCTTCCATTCCAACCATTCCTTTTCCAAATTCAGAACCGTATACAAACACATTACATGCAGCAGCACCTATAAGTCCAGCTGGAAAAGCAGCAGCGGTTGTTTCATACAATGAACAAGTAAGTATATCACTTGTTGCAGCGCCAGCGCCATTAGTTACAGTTTGAACTAATGCTTTAGCTGTAACTAAACCTGTAGCAACATCTGATAATAAGATAGTTTGACCTTGTCTTACAGCACCATTTAAACTTGGGTTTTCAGCAGCTGTGATATTTAAATCAACAGTTATATCAGTAGTATTACCACCACCAACAAGAGCAGAAGTTACACCTCTATAAGCTACGTGTAGTCTATTTTGTTCAGACCAAATTACTTGATCAGAAGTCATAGGCATTTCAGCTCCTACCATTCTCAAGAAACCACCAATAGTTCGGTTTCCGTATCTTTCTACCTCTGCTTCGTAAAGCTCTGGTAAATATTGTTGTGCGAAGTTTCCTCCAGCACCACCATCAAACGTTAAATAGTTTGATTGTAAAGCCATCCTGTTTTGAGCAGGGACTAATGAAGCAGGAAAACTCCCACCAGTTACAAAACTCATAATTTTTAGTTTTAGTTTTTATTTTTTACTTTTAAATTTTAACTTAGTACCATTATCCCCACTTATTGCTTTTACTTTTAATCCGTTTATAAATACATCACCACCAATCTGTGATCTTGGTTCTGCACTTATGTTTTTAGATTTTGCCATAACATCTTTAACAGCATCGGCTTTGCCTTGCTCATAAAAATGATTAGCTATAGTATCTACATTTTTTGCGGCGTAAATAGCTTTGTGATAAGCTCTAGCATCTGCTATTTCTCCGTCTTTATTTAAGAACTTCTTAATAAACGTTGTTAAGCTTGCTTGATCTTCAGCGACGGTTTCTACATTTTGAACATCGTAGTTAAATCGTTTTTCACCAATGTTAAATTCAAAACCTTTGAATTTATCAGAAAAAAGCTCTTTAGTTTTATTGTTAAATATATCTCGTCTCTTACTAGCTATTTTTTGGTCTTCGTTGTGTTTATTGAAAAACTCCATTGCTTCTTTTTGTTCTTGAGTTACGTTTGATCTCAACTTGATTTCATCGTAATATTTTCTCTTTGTTTCCTCCAAAAAGCTTTTAGCTTTTGCAATTTCTTCTTTTTTCGCAAGTTTCTTTTTCTTTACCTCGCGTTCTTCATCCATTTCTTCGTCGTAATAAAATTTATCTTCCATTATAAATTCAATTTCTTCTTGATCTAAATGAGGTTTAGTATTTTTATAATATTCTTTTAATAAGTTAGACTCATCTAATTGAGAATAATCCCTATTTAATCTTGTGTAGTCTTCTATACTTCCACCAGTATCTTTCATAAAGGTCACCAACTTCTCTATATTCTCAGGCATTACAACCTTTTTCTCTACAGGAGCTTTTAATTCTGGTTTATTATCTAATGTATCTTTTGCTTTTATCTCAGTTATAGGAGATTTTACTTCTTTGATACTTTCTCCGGTAAGCTCTTGCTTTGGTACGTCTGGCTCCACTTTTTTGCCATCTTGGGCATGAACTTGTACATCCACCTTTGTTGTGCTTTGCTCTTGAATGGCATTTTCTTTAGGTTTTTCGTTAATTGTTACTTTGTGAAGTTTTTCTTCGTGCTTTTTAAATGCTGGTTTTTTAATTTTAAGAGGTTTAGCTTCCTCTTCTTGTTTTGTTTTTGACATAATATAATATAATAGTTAATATAAGGATTAGGTGATTTGTAAATTGTTTAAATCAACTTCTCCACTGTTTTGGTCAGATTCAAAATCTGTAGGTAATAAATCATTTTGTCTTTGGTCTATCATCTTGCTTTGTTGAGTAGCTTGTATCTTAGTTCTTTTGTCTTTTCTATCTTCAATACTTTGCTCTCTAGCTTGTTCTTTTTGTACGTCTACTTGGGCTAGTTTCATATCAAACTCAAACTTTTGCATTGCTAGTTCTTTTTTCATCTGCAATTCAGTCTGCATTCTTTTTATTTCAAACTGTGACTTACCTTGTTCAATTTGAAGTTGAGTTTGAGCTAATGCTTGCTGTTTCTGAACTTCAGCTAACGCAGCTTTTTCAGCTGTTTCTGCATTTGCTTGAGCTTGAGCTTGAATATTAGCTTGTTGAGCTTTTTGATCAGCTTCTTGTTTTTTCTTTCTTCTATATTTCAAAAACTGATTAGCTAATTGAATATTTCTAACTTCACGTATGTCTATAGCATCTTCTAAATATATCTGTCCAGACTTTAACGCTACTTGTATATTTTCTTCTAGTTTAGCTTTTTCTTCATCGTCTGGTTCTAGCTGTAAAAATATACCAAAGTCATGTATGTTTAATTCTGTTAGTTCGTCTAAGGTTCCAACATTAAAAGCTGATATACTATTTCTTAAAGCTTGCTTAGTAAAAGGAAAAGCTAATGAATCAGCTACTCTAAGAGATATGTTCTCACATGTTCTAAGAGTAAGATACATGCTTGCTTGTAGTATATGTCTTGTAGCTGTATTTGAATTAGCTGCAGCCATCTTCTGTAAACCAACTAAAGAGTTCTTGTCTGGAGTGCTTCCATCTCTAGCTTCATTTAGACCAGTTACATCTCTTATCATTTGTAAATAATATTGATAAGTCTGTATTAAAGATTGTATTTTACCACCACCTGAACCAGTTTGTAATTCTTGCACTGGTATTTTACCTCTATTAACATCACCATCTTGAGTTAAAGATCTACCTACTACACTACCAGTTTGAAAATACATGTTCAATGCTTCAGCAGGATTATAATTAGTTCCATTACCAAGATCGACCTCAGCTAGCCCATCCATATCTAAGTATACACCATCTGGAACTACCCTAGCTAACACTTGCTGTATCTTTAAATGGGTTAGTTGTATCATATCAGCAAAACCTGTTATACGAGAAACTAAAGACTCTATACGTCCTTTATACATTCTAGGAGCGCATATATTATAATTCATTTTAACTTTAACAGTGTCGGCAGTAGGTCTAGTCATATATTCTGATAAACCCCAGCTCATCATCATAGGGTGACCCAATATTTTAGCTCCGCTATATAAAGTTTCAATAGTTCTAGATACTCTTTCAAAGTTATCGTTTTCAGGTGGGTTAAAAAAATCAGGTTTTTCTAATGCTTTTTCTAATCCAAATGCATTCTTTTTTATTTTAAAGACTTGATCACTGTATGTTTTGTATTCAAAATAAAGAACTTGCACAGTTAAGTCATCTGATCGCCCACTCCAGTTTCTTAAATATTCAGCATTACCTGGATATCTTTGGATAGTTTCCATTTCTTCGTCAGTAAGATTAGGAAACTGCATCTTCAAGTCCGCTAAAGCTACAGACTTAACTTCTCCAGCATAATATATATCTTCAAAATTAGGATCTTCAGTATATGAGTAGACTAGGCAAGCTGGATCTACATAATCTACAGTTACACCTTCAGCTTTATTCCAGTTAGTTTTTACAGCACCAATACCTAATACTGTTAAGTCATAATTAAACCTTCTTCTAGTTAGATCGTATTTGTTTTTATCTAAAATTTGATTTATAACTTCTTCTTCTGCTACTTCAACACTTTGCTTAAAATCCATCTGAAGATGTATCTCTAACTCTTGTTCGTCTTGTGGAGCAGTTTCAGGATTTGGAGAATTAAAAGCATTTATACCTAGTGTTTGTTGCGCAGATTCTAAAAATTTCTTAGCATTGATATCCGTTAACAAAGCAGTTGCGTATTCAGTCCTTGATTTTGAACAAACTGGATCTTGAGCAAAAGCATTTATTTCAAAATTTCTTTGGGATATTCCATTAACAACAATATCAACAAACTTAGATATAACGGGAACAGGTTTCCAATCTAAATTTAAATAAGACAAATCTCCATTTATAGCTAATTCATCTTTATACTTCTGAACAGGTTGTTCACCTCTAGCGTATAATCTTAAATTATGATATTGATTAAAATTTACAGCGTAACCAGGTGTGTTATATGCACTTCTATAATTTCTAAACCATTCTCCTTCAATAGCTCTACCGACAGCTAAACCATATTCTAAAGTAGCTTTTTCTGCGTCCGGTACCACCTGACTTGGAAAAGAACTATTATTGTTAGTGTAAATTTGCATATATTTATTTTATTATTTTGGAAACACTTCCTTTATTATCGTATCTTCTTATACCTAAATCAATTGGTTTAAATTTCTTTTCTTGATTAGGTTTATATTTATTTTTATTACAAGCCATAATAGCCAAACCTGAACTTATAGATGCATCATGTTTAGTTCTATTATTTATATTGAAACAGGCCCAGTCTTCTAAAGTTGACTGCATGTACATATCACCAAACTCTTCACCTTGTATTCCTACATGCTCTTCTATGTATGTTTCTATTGCCGCTGCGTGTGCTTGTTTTATGTCTTCACTAGAGTTAGGTATTCCACCTATTTCTTTCTCTGTTGTAGACAACTTGTTCCATGCTTTATCAGGACGGTTCATACTAAAACCTCTGTAACCTCTACGCTTTAAGTAATACAAAAGTCTTGGCTTGTTATTTTCACATAGTATAGGCATACCATAAAATATTAAAGCCATAAGTACATCTTCAAAGAATATCTCAGCAGTTTGAGGTCTTGATATATATTCTAAAAAGAAATGATTAGGTGGAGCATCTTCCATGCTAAACTTAGTAAGACCGTGTAAAGCTCCATTAGAGCCTTTACCATCTACTGTTCCTGATATATCGTAACTATCACAACCGAAAGCTCCAATGTGTTCATTACCAGGATACTTAACACCATTCTTTATAATCACTCTATTTTGAAGATTTTTAGGTGGAACCCAAGATATTAAAAATCTACCATCATTATTTGGATAAAATACTACCTTAGTATCTTTAATACCATTCTGCCATTGAAAGCTACCACGAGTAACAGAAGCTATATTATGAACTTCTTCATTGTAATCGATTTGTTCGTATATTTTTACTAAATTGAATAAAGACTCTTTTGTTTCATCTCTAAAGGCATGCTTTTCAGTTCTTGGAAACTGCCTGTAAAATTCGTTTAATCCGTCTTGGTCTTGCTTGAGTCCTTCGACTTCGTTTTCCCAGTGTTCGATAACTCCGATGTCAATTGCTGCTCCATCAATTCCAGTGACTTCAGTTTTTGGCGTATCGAAGACAGGTAATCCATAAGTATCAATGTATCCTTCGTAGGACCATTCCATAGGGATGAATAAACTATAGAGTCCCGAGCTTGTTTGACCATTTTTATTTCTTCTTGTAACGCTTGAATCATAATATAATTTCTTAAAATTGTTTCCTCCTTTATCTAAAGCGTTTGATGTTGATCCCATCATACACTTACCAATAACTCTACTACCTAGTCTTAGTGTAGTTTTTGTAACTCTCCAGTTGTTTAATATGTTATCAGGTCTTTCCCATTTACCGCTTTCATCATGTGCTAATATCTTTAGCTTTTCACCATCGTAAGAGTTATCGCCTGTGTTTTTCCAGTCAATAGTTGTATCAAGACCTACGATATCTGATAACTTAACATTGTCATCAAGCTTTCTTCTAGTTAGTTTAGAAGCTGGTACCCTGTAGGCGAGTTCTGTTTTAGGACGATCCATACCATCTTGGATCGGCTTGAAGAAAAACGGATAGTTAAGAGATATGGGTACGACTTTATCCGTAAACATCTTCTTGGCATCAGCCCCAGTTTTTGATAAGATCCCAAATCTTGAATCTGACGACATTGTAGCGGCGTTAACGAGCTCTGCTGAAGCCATGAACGAAAACCCAGATCGTCTGTTTTTAAGATAACACATCCCATAACACCTGTTGTCAGCTTTACATGCTTCCCAGAAGTAGAAAAATAACTTATTCGATTCCCTGTAGTCGGCAGCACCCACGTCGATTTTTGACCATTGCAAATACATGTAGTGAGTCCCAGTGATATAATTAGGAACACCCTTGTTATAATAAAAGTAACCTTTCTCACGACGTTCAAATTCTTTATCGATATAGTCATACCATTCTTCTTTAAAATCAGTTGGATACTCTTCCCAGTCAAATACAGACTTTATTTTGTTTAAGGCTTTTGGATACTCTTGTCTTTCCCAGTATTGTTCCTTTTTATCTTCGCTTCGTTTAAAGCATTCAGAGACTGCTGGTATAGCAATCTTGAGATCTTGTATTTCGTAGATGTCTCCAATAGTTCCGTCTCTACTGATTATAACTAAATCATACTCTTTATTATATCCATACTCCCATTTTTTATACCTATTGTTCTTTTTAAGTATCTTAGGGTTGATATAATCTTTTAATACTTTGTATAATGTTTGCTCGTACATCACTTACTTCTCCCTTCTGCAAAACCTTTAAAAGCTTTTTCTTCTTTCTTAACTTCTTTAGGTTTATCCTCTAACATATCCTTTTCATTCTCGATGCGAGTTAATATTTCAAATGCATCGAAAATAGCTAATTTCTTTGTCGCTGCTGCGTTCTTTAATCTATCTGCTGATATATCATCTTCTGAGTCTACAATAGGTTCTCTAGCTATCTTAATTAACTCTTCAACTGCTCTGTGCCCAGCTTGGATTATATTTAACTTTGTCTCCTTTATCGTCATGTGTTAAGGCTATATCATTTGATTTCATACAATATAAACGTTCATCACCGACTACAAACTCAAATTCAGAGTTGGGTGTAAACGTTATTAAGGTTCCAGGAGTGATTCCTAGCGCTTCTAAGGACTTGTTGCTATATTTTATTATACCAAGAAGTGGAACTTCTTTAAGTGTACTAAACTGATCTATAGAAGCAACTGGATGTACAAAGCAATAGTTTAAGTTGCATATCCAATTATCGTTTCGGTTGTAAAGGTATATTTGTTCTATATCACAAAAGAATAAATCATCTTTAAAAAATGATGCAGAGTTTTTCTCTCTACCTTTCATGTCGTAGAATCTACGAAATACGTTATGGTGAATTATTACTTCATCACCTACTTTAATCTCTGTTTTGTATGCTTTTGGAAC
>Ga0233413_10001473_pt1 | contig 10256 bp, 9 predicted proteins | sample Na_anoxic_6_MG_FD_189019 | JGI IMG/M metagenome (GOLD analysis project Ga0233413, IMG submission 189019) | Seawater microbial communities from Saanich Inlet, British Columbia, Canada - Na_anoxic_6_MG | ecosystem: Environmental > Aquatic > Marine > Inlet | place: Canada: British Columbia... | reverse complement strand
CGTTCACGCGATTTCTCAGGCTTATCACCGTTAATTATATCCACTTTCAGTAGAGCAAAATACTTCTCTTTTTCTTTTGGTGGACGAATTGTTCCACAGACAGTGTCTCCTTTCTTTAGATCAAATCGACGGATCTGAGCAGGAGAGACATAGATGTCTTCAGCAGACGGAAGGTAGTTATAGTTCGGGGATCGAAGGAATCCAAACCCATCCGGAAGAGCTTCTAGAACTCCTTCTCCGTATAGTGTTTTGATTGGATCCGCAGAGATCGCTTTGACGATCTCAAATACCATCTGAGATTTCGTGAGAGATCCCAAATGCTCTAGCCCCATATTTCGACCATACTGGTTCAGCTCATCGATGTCCATCCTTTGGATTTCTGCAATCTTGATCATCTCTCCCGTATGTTCGCCCATTTCTTCTAGCTCTTCCGGATCCACAGGCTCCGAACTATGATTGCGGTGCTGTTTCTGTTCACGATAACGTGATTTTGACTGTCTGTTAGGACGTGTACCACGTCGATTATCCCTCTTATCCGGGGAGTTTTTTCTTGTTGATTGTTCTTGATCCATTTTTCCTATTTCCCTTTTAAATCTTCGAAAAGATTCTTAACTTTAATTTGTAATTCTTCGACCGTCCCATTGTTCTCAATGATATGGTCTGATTGTTCTGATTTTTTATGAGGGTCTAACTGCCTCCCCATCCGGCGATTGTATTCTTCTCGCTCATACCCTGTTTCTTCACGAAAACGAGTCCAACAGATATCTGCATTGGCGATTACCGAAATCACTTCATCAAAATACTTCTCTCCGTCAGATTCAAACAACAACGGGACTTCTGCCACAAAAAGAGGGGAGTGATCTTCTGATTTCGCTCTGTTGTACTCTTTGTCGATTTCCTCATAGACTATGGGATGTAGAAGTTGTTCTAATGAATTTAATAATCCAGGATGGTTAAAAACTTTTTTTGCGATTCGAGAACGGTCAATCTTACCTTTGACAACAATCTCCTCACCTAACAGCTCAATCACTTTCTTTCCGAGATCTGTGTCCGGAGACAACTGCCGATGAACAATATCATCAGCTCTTATGACAGTTGCACCGAGTTCATTAAAGAAGCGACAAACCGAAGACTTACCGCAGGATAATCCACCTGTTACGGCTACTTTCTTTAACATTAACATTCTCCCCAATTTTTGCCAAGTGTCATGTTTACGATAATAGGTACTTTAAATTTGAGAACACCCTCCATATTCTTGCGGACTAAGGTCTCAAAAGTGAGGATTTCATGATCAGGGATCTCAAAAATAAGTTCATCATGGATCTGTAACACCATAAAACCCAATAATCCCTCTCGATCTAGCTGATCATCTATCGCAATCATGGCTAATTTGATTAAATCTGCAGCAGTTCCCTGCAAAGGAGTATTAACAGCTAATCTTTCAGCTGCGGTACGTAACTGGCCATTCGTACTATTGATCTCCGGAATTTCCCGTTCATGGCCCGTTAAGGTCACTGCTTTTCCGCTTTTTCGAGCCTTTTCCTTACAGAATTCAATATAATCTTTGACTTTGGTGTAGGTTTTAAAATAGGTCTCGATAAAGTCCGCTGCTTCCCGCATAGGAACCCCGAGCTCTCGAGAGAGCCCAAATGCACCCTGCCCGTAAATGATCCCAAAGTTTACCGCTTTCGCACGACTACGCTGCTCTTTGCTCACTTCGCTTTCAGAGATTTTTAAAACGGTAGCAGCTGTGTGCGCATGAATGTCCATCCCTTCTTGAAATGCCTGGAGTAGTTTGGGGTCTTCACTAAAATGGGCCAGCAATCGCAATTCAATCTGCGAATAGTCTGCTGAGAGAAAGCTCCATTGAGGTTTTTCCGGTCTAAAGGCTTCACGGATTTTACGTCCCACCTCGGTTCTTACGGGAATGTTTTGCAGGTTGGGATCCTGACAAGAAAGACGACCGGTTGCGGTTACAGACTGATTGAAAGTTGGGTGAATTCGATGTGTTTTTGGATGCACCTGATGAGGTAAAACTTCCAAATAGGTGGAGCGCAGTTTTTCAAGTGTGCGATATTCCAGGATCTTTTTTACGAATGGATATTCAATTGCTAGGGTCTCGAGTACTTCAGCATTTGTAGAATAGCCGGTGGTGGTTTTTTTGATCGGTTTGATATCCATTTTCTCGAAAAGAATTTGAGAGAGTTGCTTCGGAGAATTTAGATTAAACTCTTCCCCGGCGAAGGTATAAATTTCCTTTGTCAACTCTTGGATCTGTTCAAGGATTTCAACCGTCATTTTTTCTAGACAAGGGACATCCAAAAAGATTCCATTTCGTTCCATTCTTGCAAGGACGGGAAGCAAAGGGAGTTCGATTTTTTGAAAAAGCTTTTCCAGTTTTCGTTCCTTTAATTCCTCTGCCAGACGCTCTTTAAGGCGGAAAGTGTAGTCGACATCTTCACAGCAATACTCAGACGCCTTTTCGATCGGCACTTCACGCATAGTAATGGCTTTCGCGCCGGTCCCGATCAGTTCTTTCAGAGGGATCTTTACTTTTCCAAAGTAATCCAGAGAGAGAGCGTCCAGAGAGTGTCGTCTGCTATGAGTATTGAGAATATAGGAGGCAAGAATTGTATCGAAACAGAGATTTTTTACATCAATGTCATAGTTTTTCATCACATGCCAATCATACTTCACATTGTGACCATAGAATCCGATCTTGGGATTTGTGAGCAGAGGCTTTACCCCTTCCAAAACGAGTTCTAATCCTAATTTGCCATTTACCGGAACATACCACCCTTTTCCCGCTTCTGTACAAAAGCCGATTCCCACAAGCTCGGCACGCATGGGAATTTCATGTGTCGTTTCGGTGTCGAAGCATATCTCTTTTTGCAGAGATAGATGCTGCAGTAATTCCCGGAAACTATTTTCGTCGTCGACCAGAACATACTCGACATTCTCCTCTTCTGCAGGCCCTTGAAGCTTTTCAATCTCTTTCAAAAGCGTATTGAAGTTCATTTTGCTATAGAACTTTTTTAGATGGGAGAGGTCCGGGGAGCTTGTAGTAAAAAACTCAGATTTCCGAGGAAATTCCACTGCAGTATCGATCGTCACAAGTTCCCGGCTCATCAAAGCATTATCTTTTTCAAGTGTAATGGTTTCTTGTTTTTTCTTGCCCGGTACTTTTTCCGGATGCGCCAGAATTTCATCCAATGTGTCCAGTTCTTTCAGAAGAGCGACAGCGGTTTTTGGGCCAAATCCCGGAAGACCGGGAACGTTATCGGAACTGTCACCGGTGATCGAAAGATAGTCGATGATCTGATCCGGCCGTACTCCATGCACATCCTCAACACCTTTTGCATCAAGAACCAGATTCTCTTTGAATGTATTCAGGATAAAAACTTTATCATTGACCAGTTGGCACATGTCTTTATCACTAGTGCAGAGGTAGATTTCGGAAAAGTGTTCTTTTCCCCAAATAGCGATACTGCCCATCGTGTCATCAGCTTCCACATTGGGGACAACAAGTTTCGGAATTCCTATGAGATCGCAGAACTCTTGAGCCCATCCGATCTGATAACGAAGATCGGCCGGGGTTTCTTCTCGATTCGCTTTATATTCGGAGTAGATCTCTTTTCGCTTCGAAATACTCTTCGGTCCATCAAAAACTGCGACAACATTTTTTGCGTCAAAGTCTTTAATTAGTTTTTTAACCGATCGTATGAAACCGAAAAGTGCGTTCGTGGATTCTCCTTGAGCGTTTGTCATACCGCGGATCGCGAAATAGGAGCGGTATAGATAGCCGGAAGCATCAATGATGTAAAGTTTTGCCATAAAATTTAGGCTGTTAGTTTTTTAGGTTTATTCTGGTTGGTACAGATATAAAAATTGATTACGAAACTCTGGAGCTAGCTCAGGAAATCCGGAAATCTCATGCTGAATTTTTCCTGTAAAAATCGGTGAGCAGCCCTTGATCAAACCACGATACCAGATCTTGCTTTCCATTTCCACAACTTGATAATAATCATCCTTGATTCCAAGTTCTGTGGTTAAAGCTTTGATCGTATCGTTCAAACTTGTGTTGCTTTGATCAATATATCCAAGCTCCACCGCTTTGTCGGCATCGAATATGTTTGCACCATATTCATCCACTAATTTTTCTCGATCCATATTCGGCCGATTTTCCACAACTAAATCAACAAATTGCTCATAAAACGCCTGGATAACAGACTGGATGTTTTCCTCTTCTCCGGGTTTCCAGGGACGAAAAGGATTCATCGCATCTTTGTTTTTTCCAGCTGTAATAGTCTTGGATTCTACTCCAATTTTTTCCATCAGTTGATGAGCGTTGAACATAGTAGGGGACAGTACGCCGACACTTCCAACGATACTCGCATTATTCGCAAAAATTTTATCACAAGCAGAGGCTACATACATTCCACCGGATGCACATAGACCATCTATATATGCGTAAACAGGTACTTCATGTCTTTCCTTGTAGGATTTAATGGCCTGATAGATTCCATTGGAGTCAGTCACAGTACCACCGGGAGTATTGATGTAAACCAGGACAGCTTTGACACGGTCGGATTTCAAGGCTCCTTCACGGGATTCCGTCAGTTGATCCGATATGGAGGAAGAGGTGAGTTCATCCAGACCGATCACTCCCTGGACATTCAGCTTTAGAATGACAGGTGAGTCTTTTGATAGTTTTTTCCGGACATCGTTGCCGTTCGGGAGAATCACCGGTTTGTAATTGTCTTCTACCTTAAGGTCTTCTGAACTGGAGAAGAGCAGCGCCAAGATGATTATAACAGGAATAAGGCCTAAACCGAACCCGACCATCTTTGTGAAAGTAACGAAAAAGGAACGAATACAGGAGTAGATGATAGAGGGGGGCTTTGGGATGTGTGGAAGATGTGTCATGAGTATTTTGGGGTTATGAGTTGTTGATGATGTTTTGGGGTGATTGTAGCGGATTGTTGTAATTTAAGAAAAGCTGTAGCTGATTTAACAGAATACACAGGATAGGGGTGACTTCATAGTATATGCGTTGACGAAATGTAGTAAGATCACTAAGGTCAAGATACCAGACAAAAACATTGGGGGGTACCATTATGTCTACAGCAAAAGTAATCGAAATTATTGCAGAAGGTAAGAGTATTGAGGGTGCGATTGCCAACGGCGTCAAAGATGTTGCTGAATCAGTGCATGCCATTAAAGGTGTATGGGTTGAGAATACTCAAGCCATCGTCGAGGGTGCGGAAGTGACCGCTTTCCGCGTAAATCTTAAAATCACATTCGTCGTCGATTAAGAAAATACAGTCTCTTTATCAGACAATCATGAGGGTTTGTTTCTGAACCCTCAATATTTTTCACTTGATCATTTAATTTTTCCAATGTAAAACTATGTGTTTATATTACTAGAATATTTTGTGGAGGAATCACATGACAAAGGTACGTTATTTAGTCGCGTTTACTCTGGTCGCGATGTTTGGATTAGTGCAACAGGGGCATTCGGCAGGATTTGCCTTAATTGAGCAGAGTGTAAAGGGGCAGGGTCGTGCGTTTGCCGGAGAAGCGGCAGCAGCAGAAGATGCATCAACGATTTGGTACAATCCGGCAGGATTGATGAATCTTTGCGGCACTCAGGTGGTCAATGCATTGCATGTGGTTGTGCCGACAGCTGATTATAGAGATGACGGGAGTCTTTTTCAGAAGACATTTGTTCCTGGATCAGGACCGGTAGATCCTACTGATGTAGGCCCGGATCAAGGAGATGGGGAAACAGGTCGTAATGGAGGTGTCACAGGTTTTGTTCCTAATTTGTATGTCGCTCGTGTGTTTGATTGCGGAATTGCTCTTGGCTTAGGAATTAACGCTCCATTTGGATTGGAAACAGAGTATACTGATACATGGACAGGTCGATACCATGCGATTAAATCCAAGATGGCCTCTGCGAACATTAATCCATCAGTTGCCTGGAAACTCTGCGATTGTTTGAGTGTTGGAGCAGGGTTCAATATGATGTTTATTACTACGACGTTGACAAATGCTGTTGATGGAGGATTGTTATTTGGTGGTCTTAATAGTTTTGCTACGGTTCAACAATCTGATTTTTATGCAAAGCTTGTTGGTCGAGGTTGGGGTTTTGGATATAATGTAGGGGTTTTATGGGATGTAGATCATTGTACTCGAGTAGGTCTTGCATACCGTTCAAAAGTAGTTCACCACCTTCATGGAGATGTAGAATATCGTTTTGCGGGTAATCCTCTTGATGATGCTATTAAATTGTCAGGATTGTTTCCGGACGCAGGAGCAAAAGCTGATGTGACTTTACCAGGTTCACTCTCTTTGAGTGCTTATCACCAATGGAATGAGTGCGTTGCGCTTCTTGCGGATGTTTCTTGGACACACTGGCATAAGTTGAATGAGCTTCGTATCCGTTTTAACAGTATTCAGGCAGATAGCGTTAATGAGCTGGACTGGTCTGACAACTGGCGTTATTCGGTTGGTTTGAACTACAGACCTTACACCTGTGTGACATTGAGAACAGGGGTTGCTTATGAAACAACACCTATTCCAAATAAATTGCATCGTACGCCGCGAATTCCGGATAACAATCGTGTCTGGCTGTCTTTGGGTGGTGGATTTGACTGGAGTCCATGCGTTCATTTTGATGTAGCCTATACACATCTGTTCGTGAAAGATCCGAAGATCGACAAATCCTCATTTGAACTGTCGGAAGATATTGTCAAAGGTGGTTTGTTAGGGCATTATGACGCACGTACAGACATCTTCGCTCTTCAGGGAGTATTAAGCTTCTAAAGCGATCTGTCATTCAAGATTGAAGCGTGAAAAACGTGTGGGTTCACCCACACGTTTTTTTTTGCTCGCAGAGCTTTGGAGGTAAGTGTCAACACGGGTTAACTTGACGCTTACCTCCAAAGCCCTGCGAGCAGATAAAAAGACTGTCGGTATTATTACTTCACTTCAAATTTAATCATTTGTTATAAATAACTTTCTTTAACAAAGGAGGAGACAGATGGAGTTATCTTTATTTTTAGGAAAAGTAGTTGGAGCTTATTTATTAATCGTAGGAATCGCATACATGGTTCGAGTGGATTTGTTTCAAGAAGCTTTGCGAGAATTTACAGAATCTCCGGCATTTATGGTGTTCGGGGCAGTACTGAGTCTTATAATTGGATTGCTCATGGTCTTCGGACATAACGTATGGGAATGGAATTGGCGTGTCGTCGTAACCATTGTTGGGTATCTAAGCTTATTGAAGGGAATCATGAATTTATTCTACCCGGAATGGGCTCGCTATTTTGCTGAAATGTATCGGGATAAGACGGCGTATACGATCACCGGAGGTGTTACAATATTCCTCGGGCTATATCTCCTTTATTCAACGATGCTATAATCTAGAAGGTGCAAAGAACACAAATGTTGCTTTACAACATTTGTGTTCTTTGAGAATTCGAGAATTTCGGTAGTGATCGATTAATGAACTCCACCGCCCGTGCCGTGTCCAAACACCCAATGATTGACCTTTATTTGCGAAGCTGTTCCGACATGTTGAGTTCCAAGTTTATCTAGACTCTTGCACCCATGATACTCTGCTTGTCGATGGAGATTGCAAAACGTTTTATGACATAAACATTTAATTGTAGTTTGAACAAGAGTCAGTTTTTTGTTGCATTCACCAAAATTGCAACGGGGACTGCTGCTAATACTATTACTTCCAACTGGACTTGCCATTTTTTTTCTCCCTTTTTTGATTCAATTGATTGAGGGTAATGATGCTAACAATTATAAGTGAATTATACAAACTATAAAAAATATATGAATAGTGAGCATATAAGTATCATTTCTTTGGGGGTTCTTGGGTGTTGTATGATTTCCAAGAAGGTGGAGAAGCTTCCTTTCTCTCTTCCGATGCTTTTTACTATTTTTGGTTTTCTCATTGGAAATCAAGTGTTGGGCTGGGTACCGATTACATTTGAAGAGCATTCAGTTCATATTTTGGCTACATTAGCTCTGATTCTAGTTCTATTTACAGACGCAGCGCGAATAAAACTGGATCTTCTTGCCCGTTATCATGATATTCCTCTTCGAACATTGCTCATTGGAATGCCTCTGGTAATTCTTGCTGGGACTCTTGTTGCTTATTATCTTCTTGGTCTTACGTTTTGGCAAAGCGCTCTACTTGCATCCCTCCTTGCACCTACAGATGCAGCTTTAGGGCAAGCCGTATTGGATGATGAAGATGTGCCAATCCGTATTCGGCAGGGAATCAATATTGAAAGTGGTCTCAACGATGGATTAGCTCTACCTATTGTACTCATCTTTATGAGTTTTAATAAGCTTGACTTACAGCTTTCTGTGGCCTATTGGATGGAATTTATTGCATATCAGCTGGTTTTGGGTCCTCTTGTTGGAATTTTGGTTGGTTATATTTCCGGTACCGTACTCATGTATTCAAGAAAATATAACTGGATTAAAAAAAGTTACGAAGAGTTGGCTTCCATCGGCATAGCTCTCCTTGCCTATGGAGTAGCGGATTGGGTTGGTGGGAATGGATTTGGTGCGGCTTTCTTTGCCGGAATTGTGTTAGGCAATTATTTTCGAGGAATATGCCCTTGTCTTTGGGAATTTGCTGAAGCTGAGGGAAGTTTGGTGACTCTTTTGACTTTCCTTATTTTTGGAGCTGCAATGGTACCTCTTTGCTGGGTTTATTTTTCCTGGAGTGTAATACTTTACGCCATTCTCAGTCTTACATTCATTCGTATGATTCCGATCTTGATTAGTCTGACTGGGGCAGGACTGCGATTAGATACTCAATTATTTATTGGGTGGTTTGGGCCTCGTGGAATTGCATCGATTCTTTTTGGAATTGTTATATTAGAGGCAACTGTTTTACCGATCTATGAAAGGCTAATGGGGATTGTTTCAGTTACCGTTTTGTTTAGTGTGTTTTTACATGGAGCAACTGCATATCCATTTTCTAGATGGTATGGCAGGCGTCTGAAAGAAAGTTCTCCTGAGGAGAAAGTTGAAGAAGTTAAAACAGTTCAGGAATTGCCATATCGATGGCATTAAATTGTAGTAAAGAATTTTATGGTGAATAGTTTCTCCGCAGGGAGTTATTGCATACGAGTAAATGAGCTTCATGACGAATGTAAAAAATTCCAGATTGAAGTGCATTCTTATAAAGTGCAATTTCGACAGATTAGTGACGCTTTCGAGTGGATTAGAGAAACGAAAGAGATCGACTCAAAAAAGGCTTTACAAGAGCTTTGCGAATATACGAGAAAATGGGAGAGGTATTTAAGTAATATTCATTTGCATTCTGCTTATGTTGTTTTATCTGTAAAGGTGGATAAACTTTGGTCTGAGTTTAAACGCGCATTACAAGAGGCAATAGATTCTGATGAGAATCAAAAAAATATCCAAAAGGAGCTGGATAGGTTTTGGAGTGAATTTCGAGGTTCACTTCTTAGTTCTGTAGATAAACGTGATGCGCGGTGGGCGACCATGTTTGTTTTAAGGAAGTTTGAGCTCAAGCGACTCGAAATTGAAAGAGCCATCGAGGGGCTGTAAGTGGTTCCGGCAGGGCCAAATCTATTATGCTCGGATTTCAAAAATATCTAACTTAATAACGGTTCGAAGGATGTCGCTTCGAGTAATAATCCCCACCAACTGATGATCTTGATCGACAATAGGCATACCTCCAATACGCTCACGGATGAATACCTTGGCGATCTGACTAATGTCTGTTGTGGGTTCCGAGGTGAGAACATGCATTTCCATGATTTCCCCAACAGTTCTCTTTTTGGCGTCTTCGTGTAGTTCATGTGTGAGGGGATTGAGCTCGCTCAATAATTTTCGGTCCGATAGGATCCCGATCATTTTTCCTCCTTCGGAAATGATAGGGATATGTCGAAAACGATGTTCGATAAAAAAATGCCATGCCTCTACTAGAGTTGTTTCCGGGGCCATTGAAACTACAGGATGCGACATGATTTGTGAGGCAAGAGTGACTCCGGCAAATCGAGGGGGTGGTTTCAAAGTAGATGGTTCTTCTGTGGCGCTCTTGACATCATCTTTCAGGAGTGCCTTATCAAACTTTCTCTTCTTCTCCGTAAAAGAGCGTGCCTCGTCGGTAGAGGCAACTCCACGCCATTTTTTTTCCGGATGATAAGGTAGACGATATCCTTTCGGATCAAATACATAAAATCCCATTGTTCCCC
>Ga0233413_10001472_pt1 | contig 10265 bp, 9 predicted proteins | sample Na_anoxic_6_MG_FD_189019 | JGI IMG/M metagenome (GOLD analysis project Ga0233413, IMG submission 189019) | Seawater microbial communities from Saanich Inlet, British Columbia, Canada - Na_anoxic_6_MG | ecosystem: Environmental > Aquatic > Marine > Inlet | place: Canada: British Columbia... | reverse complement strand
TCTACCACTCAAAGGAAATTCAAACAGAAGTTTCAGCATGTCTTCGGAATAGTCAGAACCTGAATCCATAACACTTGCCAACCTCAGAATACAGTAATCCAATCCTGAATTTCTTATGCTCTTCTCGGCTGTCATCTTAGACTTCGCATAATAGGTTGTTGGATTTGGCGCATTATTTGTAGATAGCGGTGGAATTTTATCTTGGGTTGGTCCCATCACACTTGCGGATGAAACATAAACAAGTGGTATATTTCCGCCGGTTGATAATGCGGCTTTTATGATATTATTTGTTCCGCCTGAATTAATTTCATCACAATTTGATTTGCTTTTTTCGCTTTCAGGAGGAACAATAGCCGCTAGATGGATAATGCATTCACAACCAGTTACGGCTTTTTCAAGTATAATGTCATCACGAATATCGCCCCATATTAATTTAGTGTAGGAATGTTTGATTTTTTTTGCAAGGTTTTTATTTTTTTTATTTTTAAGGTCAAATATATAGGTTTCATGGCCATGTGCAAATAATTCCTCAATGACTGCCAGTCCCACATTCCCAAATGCCCCGGTTAAAAATATCTTCATATTCTCCCCTGTTCTAAAATACTGTAAAGTTCATTAAGTTTAGAAATTTCATAAGTCGGAACAACTTCTGTACTATTGTGTTTTCTATTCGGATTATACCAGCATGTGTCTATATTATAGTTAATACCGCCCTGCATGTCGGATGTAAGGCTGTCCCCTATCATAAGCATTCTTTTTTTATCAAAAAATCCAGCCTTGTCAGCAAGCAATTGAAAAATTCTTGGATCCGGTTTATTAACACCGACATCCCCTGAAACAACAACAGCGTCAAAAACATTTTTAAAAACTGAATTTTCGAGCCTGGGGTGCTGAACTGTAGATATACCATTGGTTAACAGTCCTATTATATAGCTTTTCTTTAAAGTGAAAATTAATTCTTCTGAGCCGGACAGCAGATAAGAACCCTGGGAAAGATATTCTAAGTAGTTGACAGAAGCTTTTTGAAAATCGCCCGTTATTCCGGCTTTTTCAAAAAAAAGTCTGAATCTCTCTGTTTTAATTTTAATCTGTGTTATTTCATTCTTTTCAAATTTTTTCCATAGTGCTGTGTTTACATTTTTATATAATTCTAACAGGATATCATTATAAGGCTGCCCTGTTTCATACAATACCCTGATTATTGCATTCTTTTCTGCTCTGTCAAAATCAAATAAAGTATGGTCTGCATCAAATATCAAAAATTCATACATAAAACACTATAATTCAAACCTGATGAACTTTTTAAAGCTTTCACCGAACAGGTCCTTAATATCCTTCTCAATACTGCTTTCAGACAACGGCCAGCCCGTGTCAAACAAATCCTCATACTTATCAGTTAGTACCTTTGCAATTATAATTTTGCTATGTTTCCATTTGTATATCAATTGATCGAGTACACGGGCATCCGAATGCTGCGGCATAAAAGACGTTCCCAGTAATTCAAAACGCATTCTGGTAATCTCTTCTATAAGGACAGGATTGTTCAAAAACCACCAGCAGCCGAAAAGATATAAATTATTGAATTTTCTTGCCACTACACACAATTCGTGCTGGTTTTCCCTGGACAGCATAGTTATCATGAATTTGTTTTTGGGGTATTTTCGGCAAAGGTACTCAACTGTTTCAACATTTGCCTTGCCAACACTATCACCTGCAAGATAAAGATCGGGATTGACGCTTCTTTTAACCCCAATCATCATAGCCAGTGGTTTATTCAATTCCCTGGCTATTGGAATAACACAATCTTCAATAATAGTATCTCTTGTTGTATTTGAAGGCATTTCAAAATCCGGCGGTAAAGAAACTGCCATATATACAGCATTCATCTGCTCAATTTTTTCTTTTAAAAATCTTTTTATTTCACTTTTAGCTATTCCATTGAGGCTTCTGCCCACATTATATCCTTCATTAATTAATTCATACCTTGCTGTCTGATAATCATTTACAAGTGTATCAATCCTTAGTGATGCAAGGAATCTCTTGTCTTTCCCGGCACCGTTTTTCCAGAAATCAACTTCAACCCTGTTAAACGGATCATTGGTCATAACAACCTTTTCGACACCGGAAATTTCAAATACCTTATCAATATATTCATCTATACTGAATTTTTTAAAAAACTCTCTAAAACCTTCAATACTCATCGTCGACAGGTCAATACCAAGTTCACTGAATGTAGTTAAAACTCCCCGGCATGCTTCGCTGAGCGGGCTTCTGTCAATGAAAAGTGATTTGAAGATAAAATCAGCTTGTTCTTTTTTATACATAGACCAAAATTTGTCATAGTCACTATGCGTTGCCCTGACAGCCTCAGCTACCAGATAATGATAAGTGATTAATTCATCAGGGCCCCAAAGCGTCAATTCCCCGAAATCAGCAGGAAAAAGGTGCGTATGTATGTCAATTACTTTTGTGTTTGTAACATATTTCCGGACTATTCCCTTAATATCAAATTTTTCCATGATTTACCCCCTGTAAAATCATTATATCTTTATTCCTATATCAGTTAAAGAGCTTATTGCTTTCCTTTACAATTTTTATTGCATGTTCCCTGCCTTCAGTTGTAATGTTTTCACCATCTGTAAGCGAAGCAATAACATTTATCCTTTCATTCATGGAACTCACCTTTTTTACTGTGGCAAAAGTAATTTCTTTTTGGGAATCCTTTTTAATTACAAAATGACCTTCTGCTTTGGCTGCGATCTGCGGTAAATGGGTTATGCAAATAATCTGCTTGTCATTTGATAGATCCTTCAATTTATTGGCTACCGCAATAGAGGCTTCACCGCTCAAGCCTGAATCGATTTCATCGAAAACAACGGTTTCAGTATCATCTTTATAGCTGAAAACTGTTTTTAGAGCCAGCATAATCCTTGACATTTCACCACCGGATGCCACTTTCCCCAAAGTAACGGGTTCAAGCCCCTTGTTTAGGGATATCATAAATTCGCAGATATCGTTTCCATCTTTTTTGAATTCTATGAACCCAAGTATGTTTTTAAAATAATTCTTATCGAATTTAACTAGAATAACTGAATCATTCATACCCATGTCTTCTAATTCACTTATTATAAGCATTTTGAGTTTATCTGATGCTTTCATCCGTATTGCTGTAAGCTCAAAATCCGTTTCTTTTATGATTTTTTCTAATTCAGACAACCTGCTCAGATTTCTGGAATAAAACTGTTTAAAATCTTTTATTTTATTAAGTTGCATAGCAGCATTGTCACGGAATTTGATAATATCAGAAATGGAATCGCCGTATTTTCTTTTTAAATCTCTTATCTTTTCAAGTTTATCAAGCAAGTCCTCATATTCATCTTCATTGAATTCAATATTTTCCTTAAACCGTGAAATTTCCACAGCAGTTTCCTGAAGCAAAAAGTATGCCTCGTTTATATCTCTGGTAATTTTTTTTATCTTTTCATTATCAGGCAGCGCTTCTAGTTCTTTTGCGGCACTTCTTAAACTTTCTGTTACTGAACTTTCCTCGTTTTCAAGCATATTTAATGCAGTACCTGATGCATTTTGATAATTTTCAGCATTTTCAAGAAGAATTTTTCGCTCAATTAAAGCATTTTCATTAATACTGTCAATTCCGGCTGAATCAATTTCATCTATTTGGAATTCAAGTATTTGCTTATTTCTTTCTCTTTCTGCTTCACCGCCTGAAACAGAAACAATTGAGTTTATCAATGTATTATACTCATTCAAGAGTTTTCTGTATTCGATTTTACAATCAAGAAGCTTATCTTTTGCGAAATCATCAAGATATTTAATATGATTATCTATATTGAGCAGTGCTTGATTTTCATATTGTCCGTGAATATCAATGAAATTTGACGCTACTTCTGTTATTTGTGACAAATTCCTGATTTTCCCATTGATTTTACATACAGAAGGCTTATCTTTATGAATTACTCTTGTAATGACAAGCAATTCGTCATCTAGATTTAACTTATTATATATTATTTCTTTTTTATAAGCCGGAATTCTGAAAACCGCCTCAACAGAAGCACTCTTTTCACCAGTTCTAATCATTTCCCTAAAAGCCCTGGCCCCGCATATCAAAGACATTGCATTAACAATAACAGATTTCCCTGCACCTGATTCTCCGGTTATGACATTATAATTTTCTCCCGGTTCCAAAGTCACATCTTTGAATATTGCAAAATTTTTAATAGAGATTTGTAAAAGCAAGTTTTTTACCTCAGTTCAGTATTAAGGAAGGCCATTATTCCCAGGGCATCTTCATTTGTTTTCAGGGCTATAAATATAGTATCATCCCCCGCTATCGTTCCGACCAGATTCGGAAAATCGTATGCATCAATTGCAGAAGCTGCTGCCTGCGCCATTCCCGGAAGTGTTTTTACGATAAGCAGATTTTGAGCGACGTCAGATTCTATGTATGATTGCCTTAGAACTGTTATAAGTCTTTCTGATATAACATCGCCATTATTACGACCAGCCTTATAAACAGCCTTGCCTTCGTCATTAGTTTCTTTAATCAGCTTCAAGTCTTTAATATCCCTTGAAACAGTGGCTTGAGTTATATTATATCCTTCATTTATCAAAGCTTCGGCCAGTTCCTCCTGTGTGTGGATTTCTCTCCCCTGAATTATGGATAGAATTTTAATATGCCTGTTATGTTTCATTTTATTCTCCGCTCCTATAATAAATTTTGTTTCTTAGTGTATTGAACAATGCGGTGCCGGTGAATTTAATTACTTTCACGCTCAATTCGCTTTTAGTTACATTTATCGTATCCCCACCCGAAAGTTCATGCCCCAACTGACCGTCTGCTGTTAAAATGCACGAAAAATCGCCTTTGCCAATGACGTCTATCTGAATTTTTGAATCAGGACCTGATATAAAGGATTTAGCATGCATTATATGCGGGCATATGGGAGTTATGACCATCAGGTCAAGCCCATGGTCAACAACCGGCCCGCCTGCAGAAAGCGAATAACCGGTAGAGCCTGTAGGCGTAGATACAATTACTCCGTCTCCCGGAAAATTATCAACATAAGCTCCATCTATAAATACTTTAAGATTTACTATCCGCGAAAGAAGGCCGCGGGCAATTACAATATCATTCAAAGCATGAAAAAATTCTGTTTTTTTGTCTTTCCTAATAATTTCGGCCCTTACCATCATCCTTTCGTCAATGCTGTATTCTTTCTTAAGTATCATATCCATTGCACTATCAATTTCTTTTATGTCAATAGCAGATAAAAAACCCAGCGAACCGGTATTGACACCCATAATAGGTATGTTAATTTCAGCTGTTTGCCTTGCAATGTTAAGAAAAGTTCCGTCACCGCCCATTGAAATCAACAAATCAGTGTCAGAAAGCGGAACTCCATTCAAATCATCATGTTTATCCATTTCAATTGCAAATGTTACATGACCGTTTTTATTAATAATTTTTTCACAGATAAAATCAAGGAGTTTTCTGTCAGGGTCCTTCGATTTATTTGATATAACGCCAAAATTCATAGTCACCTCAAAAATATACAGGTTTTGTATAATTATACATGCAGCACTGACATTATGCAATTATCTGATTACTTTATAAAACCCTCTATCAGAATCTTTAGACCTATTAAAATAAGAATGACTCCACCGCTTAATTCTGCACTGTTTTTCAACTTTGAACCGATTCTGCATCCGAAATATACCCCTAAAAGCGAGAGTGAAAAAGTGATTAATGCTATCATGATAATAGGAGGCCAAATATTTATATCAAGAAGAGAAAAGCTTATTCCGGTTGCAAAAGCATCAATACTGGTTGCTATTGAAAGCAATAAAAGTCTTTTCAAGGTTAATTCACCGTAACCGCACTCTTCTTCTTTCTTAAAAGACTCCCTTATCATATGTAAACCTATCCCGAGTAATATTATAAATGCCACAGGGCCGGTAAAATTACCAAGGTCGACATTTATAACGTCGGAAATGAAATAGGCTGCAGCTGGCATTATTCCCTGGAAGAATCCGAAGAATCCGGCTAATTTAAATTTTGAATAGTGAGTCTTGGCGCTTTGTGTTATCCCGCAGGAAACAGATACTGCAAATGCGTCAAGCGCCAGCGCTATAGAAGTAAATAACAGAAAAACAAAACTCATTTATTTAATCCTTCCAGGAACATTTTGAGTTTTTTCAGTGCATTCCCTCTATGGCTAATACTGTTTTTTTCAGTATCACTCAACTGTGCCATTGTTTTTTGAAATTCAGGCACATAAAAATGAGGATCGTACCCAAAGCCATTGCTGCCAATTGGTACAAATCTAATTTCTCCTTCGCATGAACCTTTAAATGTATATTCACATCCATTATCATCAATCAATGCAATTACACAGATGAAACGCGCATTATAATCATTACAACTTTTCTTTTTCAATTGTTCTATGAGATATGCATTATTATCGGAATCCCCTGCTCCGGGTCCCGCAAATCTTTTTGATTTTACGCCGGGCTTTCCATCAAGGCAGTTTACAGCCAATCCTGAATCATCTGCAATTATCATTCCACTTAGTAAAGAAGCCGCCGCCCTTGCCTTTATCAGTGCATTTCCTTCGAATGTATCGCTGTTTTCTTCAGGATCGATATCAACTCCAGCTTCCTTTAGTGAAATAACTTCATATCCGGAGCCATCAAGAATTTTTTTTATTTCATGTATTTTATTTTTATTATTACTAGCCGCGATTATTTTTTTCAATATAACTGCCTTCCGTTCCAAGTGATTTAAGCTGCATTACATGAAGCTTCTTTATAGCTTTGGCAGCATTTTTGACCAATGAATTCAGCTGCTTCATATCAAAAGTTCCCTTTTCACCTGTTCCCTGAACTTCCACAAAGTTGTCTTCACTTGTCATTACAACATTCATATCAACATCCGCCGTACTATCCTGCGAGTAACACAAATCAGTAACTAATTCTCCCTCTACAACTCCGACGCTTATTGCGGCAATCTGGCATTTCAGAGGAAATTCACTTATTAAATCATTCTTTATCAAATTGACACATGCATCATACAGTGCTACATAACCTCCTGTTATAGCTGCGGTCCTAGTTCCCCCGTCGGCTTGTATAACATCACAGTCAATGGTTATGGTTCTTTCACCAAGTTTCTTAAAATCAACTGCAGCCCTCAGCGAACGACCTATCAATCTCTGTATTTCTACCGCTCTGCTGTTCTTTTTCAATTTATCAATATCTCTTCTATTCCTTGTATTAGTTGATCTTGGCAGCATCGAATATTCAGCTGTAACCCATCCTTCGCCGGAATCAATTTTAAAGGGCGGCACCCTTTCTTCGATCGTCGCATTACATAAGACTTTTGTATCCCCGAATTCAACCAACACAGAACCTTCTGGATATTTTACATAATTCCTTGTGAATTTAACTTTTCTCATGTTTTTATTACTCATAATTTAATATTCCCCTTTAAAATAGGATTCAATTCCCTCGGCAATTCCATTCGCCACTTTTTCCTGATAATCCTTACCATTCAATAATTTCGCCTCTTCCTCATTTGTTAAAAATCCAGTTTCAACAATAACCGAATCCATCTCAGCTCTGTTTAAAATCGATAAATCAGTCATTTTAACAGTTCCCATGTCATTTGCGCCTGTCTTGTTGATTACAGCATTCTGAATGACCTCTGCAAGCTGTCCTGAAGTCTTATAAAGCGTTGTAGCACCATTCACATACTCTGCTGTATACGAATTCACATGAACGCTTACAATGGCATCTGCCAGCGCCAGATTAGCAATGTCCGTACGTTCCATCAGACCCAGAAATATATCTTCTTCGCGTAAATTAATTACATCAAACCCATTTTTAATTAATCTTTCGGCTATAATGGCACACATATTTAAGACAATATCTTTCTCTATAATGCTTCCGTCTGATGAAGTTGTTCCACCGTCAATACCGCCGTGTCCGGGATCAAGCACTATCAGCGGAGTATTACTTGACTTTGGTTTAATAAATGTAAAAGCTGCATCATAATCTCTTGTATTGGGATATATGACTATTCTCTCATAGACTTTAAATATCAACTGTATTTTATTATTTTTGTTAACTATTTCCATGCTTTTTAATATTTTGTCATTAAAAACCAGCAGTTCATCTGAAAGCGGCGGCATTAAGTTTTTGTCAATAGTAATGGTATAGGTCATGGTAGTCTCATCAAATATTTCGGTATAGTGTTTTATGAAACTATCTGATTCTCTTGATAGCCGGGCCTTCTGGATGTTCATATAAACTCGTGAAAGATCGTTCCTATATTCAAGAACGGCTGTGTTAAGTTGTTCGGCAAATTTAAATATTAATTGATCATCATTCCTAGTTTCAACAATTGTAAAAGGGACACTGACATCAACCGAAATCATAATGCCGTCATTTTCCTCATTTATTGAATATCCTTCAACCAAATCAGATGTTCCAACTTCCTTGAATCCAAGCTCCTTACTGGTTTTACCGGGCAGATAAACAAGCAGCTTATTATTACCGGTTCTATTAGTAAAATTGAAATTTTCGCCCGGATTTGTAATAACCAATCCGCTAATACCATAAGACACAGTGATTTCTTTGTTTTCAATCAACGGCGGTGTAATATTTACTTCATTATCATTATTTTGTTCTATGTGTGTTGGAACAACTCCAGGTTCCTCAGATATTCCAGGCGAAGGATTAAGATCAAGAACATCATTGTCTTTAGTTAAATTGTTTATTAGTGATATAAGACCATATACAGCAAGACCTAAAATTGTCACAATAATTACAATTAGAATAGTGGCTCTTCCGTATCTTTGGATTTTTCTCAAAATTTTTCCGCCTTAGTAAATTCTCAGTCCATCAAATCAAGTACCTTCAGGACGCCTTCGGCGGTTCCCCTGGCTATACTCAATTGATATGAGTCCTCTAATAATTTACCGAATTCAGCTTCATTTGTCAAAAATCCACATTCTATTTCTACTGCAGGCATCGCTGTATCCTTCAGAACGATTATTTTATTCCTGTCGCGGACTCCCCTGTCCGTTGCTCCTGTGGACTCAATAACCTCTTGATGTATAATTGTCCCGGCAGTCTTTCCATTTGGATTTTTATAATTTAAATAACCTGAATGCACCAGGGTCATAAGTCCGTCAAATTCCTTATCGTCAAGTGTATTACAGTGTATGGATATAAACAAATCCGCCTTCATTTTGTTAGCGGTATATGTCCTGTCATCAAGTGAAACGAATGAATCATCTGTCCGCAGCATATAAACATTAACGCCTGAGGCCTCAAGCTCCTTCTGAAGTTTTTCTGCAATTTTCAAATTCAGATGCGCTTCATAAACTCCATTAACGATTGCACCGGGATCTCTGCCTCCATGGCCCGCAGAAATAACAACTAAAAATCCACTGTAATCTTTATCTAGTAATGCAAGACTTGCCGCACCGTTAATCATTTCGCCGCTTATGAACTTTTGGATTTTTGTTGTTATTCTTATAACAGCATTATTGCCATTGCGTGAAACAAAAATACTTTTTACACTGTCATCATTAATATATACCTGGCCGGCTGTAAGAAAACCATTCGGATCATTAACTTTTATTACTGCCTCAGTTCCTTTATTATTGATAGATTCAATATTAACCAAAGAAGTAATCGAATCAAGGGATACGTATTGTTTATCATTGGAATTGTGATAAGTTAATCCGTTTACCACTGGTTCATAAATACCTATAATAAATGATTCTTTCAATTTTTCTAGTTCAAAGGAACATTGTTTTTTTAACTCAATGCTGAACATCGTCTCTTCTTCATTTGAAGAAACAGAAACTCCCTTGACATATTCGCCCTCAATATCCAGAGTAAACGGATAGTCAGTTAAAAGCCCCGGTATTACTGCATTTATTGAATATGGATCAGTACCCCTGAATATTTTATAGCCGTCATAAGCGGATGTGTGAATGATGATACTGTTGTTTCTGAATTCAACAAGCTCCTGAAGTCCGGCAAAATAACCGCTGTCAGAAATTGTGACAACAATATCATTCCCTTCATAGTTTAAATAATACTTATAGTTCCCATTTAAATCGAAAACTATTCTGGTTACACCGTCAGATCCTTTAAAATGACGTATTTCGTCATAGGTCTCGCCATCTCTGAATGATCCTGCTAGGCTGATGCCTGAAATATCAAGAACTATTCTG
>Ga0233413_10001468_pt1 | contig 10282 bp, 13 predicted proteins | sample Na_anoxic_6_MG_FD_189019 | JGI IMG/M metagenome (GOLD analysis project Ga0233413, IMG submission 189019) | Seawater microbial communities from Saanich Inlet, British Columbia, Canada - Na_anoxic_6_MG | ecosystem: Environmental > Aquatic > Marine > Inlet | place: Canada: British Columbia... | reverse complement strand
TCCTTCAATAATAAGAGTTAAGTCTTTTTGACTTTCTTTTACAATAATTTGTCCTAACATTTAATTAAGTTTTTATTTATTAATATTAATTTTCTTCTTCTTCTAGAATTGGAAGTTTATTTTTTATTTCAGTATAATATGGATTTTCTTTTAATTTAATATTCTTATAATTAAGAATATCTCGTAATTCATCTGCTTGTGTTATAGTTAAACAAGGAGAACCTCCTGAAGCATCTCTTAAAATATCAACTAAAGGAATTCTTTCTACATATTCTAATAAAGCTTCAGCAGATTGAACTAAATCTATATCGTATAAATTATTTTCAGAACATAATTTAATTATTTCATTCTGTAAATCCTCTTGACCATATATTCTAGTATTACGTGATTCATAAGGTTTATATTTATTATAAACTTTATCCCATACTTTACTTATTTCGTTATCTATTAAATCAAAACTATTGCATATAACTGTCTCGTTTAATTTATACATTATTTTTTGTATTTTATAACTAGTACAATATTCTATTAGTTCTTTATATTTATCCATAAAAAAATCATTTACATAAGTGAATTGAGCAAACTTTTTAGAATGCTGTTTGCTAATTTTAATAATCTTATAATCTCTACATAAAATTCCTTCCCATCTATTACAATTAATATCTTCAGGTTTAATAGAATGTATTATTCCACCAATCATTTTTAATAAATGGTCATCGTCACTATATCCATATATAACATTTCCATCTTTTTGAACCATTTCAACTAATTCAGAAACTTTAATGCCGTTCGGTCTAGTTTTAAATTTTAAACCGGCTATCGTTTTATCATTAGGATAACTTTCTCTTATTAATTCTTTATAAAATACAGTTTCGTTTAATTTTCTAAATTTTTGTAAATCAATATCTACATCTTCTTCAGGTTTAATACAACTAATATCTATATCAGAATAAGATGAAATGTTATGAGAATAATCTTTTTCTAAACATTTAAATATAAAGTTTCCCACTTTAACTCTTTCTTCGTTTAATATATCTTCTGCATTATTATCTATGCCTTTATAACCTACTTTACTATTAGATTTAAAACAAGTAAAGTACATACCATAATCTTTAATTAAAGCCGCTGTTTTTAAACCGCTATACATATTTTCGACATGAAAAATATTAAGTTGTGATTTAACTTTTTCGTTAATAGTTTTTATAAATTCTTTAACGCTAACACCATCTAATCTTGTTCTATTAGCTTTAAAAGACTGCGAATAATATGAAATTGGAACTTTAAATTCTATACCTATTAGATTTTTTTCATCTTTAAGAATTTGTAAAGTATTTTCAGGTAACTCTGGCCAATTTTTCGACAATATATCTGAGTTAACATCTGAATTAACAGTATATTCAGATAATTGAATAAGAGTTTGTATACCTTCCGATTCTCTATTATCTGGAGTACTATAAAGAGAAGTCTGAAAAGATTTAATATTTAACATAGTGTAAATCCACTTTAAAAAATCTTTTTCATTTTCTAATTTTTTTATAAGTTCTAATTTAGATTGAGCTTTAATTAACTTTAATTTATTAATAATAGCGTCGATAGTTTTATCGGTATATCTTAAATTTTCTCTAGAAGGAACTAAATCTACTTCTCCTATTTTAAATCTAATATAACCATTAACTCTATATTGGTCAGGTTTCTTTATTGTTTCTAATAAACTAAAGTCGATTGGATATATAACTCTTCCTACAATACATTTTAAACTAGATGTACTTTTTTCAGTATTAGGAATAATTAAATCTTCTGATTCATATAAAGATTCTGGAAGATTAAAATCTTCTCCAAATCCTAAGAATTTAACAGCAGAAAAGAATAATAACTGTTGTTTAATAGCCATTTTAAAATCTACTCTATCTGAGCTTTTTTTTAATGGTATTATAACATCAGTACTATTTACTTCATTAGAAGATTTTTCATGAACTAAGGTCATTTCAGGTAAATTGTTACCCTTAAATAACATATACATTCTCTCTATTTTGTTGTGAATAGCTTTTACATAAAAAGTATCCGTATAAGAGAAAGCGCTTTTAGCTCCAATACCATAACCTCCTATTAATTTATCAGTAATTCTTTTAGTAGAACTACCAAGAACAGTAAATACATTAGCTACTCTATCAGGAGAAAGTCCATTACCCCAATCCTTAATAGATATGCAATGGTCGACATTAAGTAATTTATTACCTTCTTTATAAGTAACTTCTACAAAAGGATTGCTTTTGCTAAAATTATTTAAAATATCATCTTTCTCTAATTCTAACTCTCCTTTTATTTTTAAATCTCTTTCTCTATTAGCATCTACAGCATTAGATACCAACTCTCTAATCAAAGAACCTATAGGGTCTGAATAAAGATTAATAAGACTATCGATTACCATTACTGCAGATTCATCTGAAATAGAGAATTTTTGAGAAGTTCCTGCATTAGTAACTTTTATTTTATTTTTTTTATCTTCAAATTTCATATTATATAATTATGTTGTTTAATAATTTTTGAGCCTTTTCTTTTCCTAAGTATTTAACAGCGTCAGATATATCCTTAATAGGTTGACTTCTTGTTTTAAAACTTTGTAAAAATATAGGCTTAATACCATACTTTTTATAATGCTGGTTAGCATTCTTTACTCCTGCCAAATCAAAATCTTGTAATATATAAATCTTCTTAAATCTACGTTTAAGTTCATCCATAACTATAGGTTTAATCATTTGGCTTTCGCTTTGCATTGCTACTCCTGCATATCCTAATTTATTCGCAACCATGACATCTTTTAATGCTTTGTTTATCAATAATGTTTCTGCCGATTGTGGCATTTGGTCCCATCCCTGAAGAATAGATTTATTTGTATTAGACATCCATTTAAAACGTTTATCTAATTCTTTAGGTTTATATATTTTCCAAGCATACTTACCATCTTTATAAAATAAATAAGCATAAATAGGATTTTTTTTATTATATACTCCTATAACCCTATCTCCTGAAAATATATGAGATACACTATAAACATTATAATAATTTAAATCTGCTGAGCTAATGTTATATTGACTCCAATACTCTTTATCAGTTATTGTAAACTTTTGAATTTTAACTCCAATTTCATAACGTTTAGGCATAACAATATCTTTATGTTTTGGTATACTTCTTCTAAGTATTGTTATTCCTTTTTCTTCTTCTTTTTTATAAAATAAAGGAAGTTGAAAATCATTTACTATTTTAATTAAACTTTGTCTAAAAGATAAATTAAACATTTTTTGTATAAAATAAAAACAATCTCCATACTCTCCAGTAGAATGGTCTTTCCAATATATAAAATTATTATAATGTTTAAAAAACGCAAAACTTGGAACATTGTCTTGTCTCAAAGGACTACATATGCTTACTCCTAATAAAGGAGTTTCTCCAAGATAATAAGAAAGTATTTGATAATCTGTAACTAAAGTTAAAACAGCTTCTTTAGTAAGCATTTTTTTGTTATCGTGGATGTTATTATTTAAATCTATCATATTAATAATTTAAAATTGTAAAAGTAGGAAGGAAAACCAATATTCCTCCCTACTAATACAACACCAACAAATAAAAATTTAATTATGGCCAAGAAGGAGCAGCAGCTCCAGCTGTAGCCGTCGCACCAGCAATACTAGCTGGAGAATCTTGAGAAGGTTTTGTTGTAATATCAAAATTAGCAAATTTCAAAGTTGTTTCTTCTACAGGAACAGTCATAAGCTCCATAAATGGAACATATAAAGGTACTTGTAAATAACCTGAATCTTTAAAAGTTGTTTTCATACGAACTTTTACACCTTTAAAAGTGTTTCCTAAAGCTTCTGTACATTTTTGAAGTAAATCTTCAGAGTTTTGCGCTTGTGGTAACTGAGTTCCCGCAGGCAAAAATTTAGTAAGAATATGCTTAAGTCTTTTAGCTTGACTAAGCTCTTTCTTATCTGCTCCATCTCTATCGTAATCTACAAACCATTCTCTAAGTTTAATTTCTGCTCCAGTAGAATCAGCAAAGAAAAAATCTACTGCATCGTAGTCTTCTACTCTTTCAACTCTTACTAATTCGCAATTTTCTACATTGCAAGAAGCTTCTCCGCCATTAAATATAGCTACTCCGCTTCCTGTTTCTTTTATACTTTCGTCATTTAAATCAATCATTTTACTTATTTTATTTATTTATTAATAATTATTGGTTATTTGCTTTTTCTTCTGTAACAATTTCTGCTACTTCTTCTTGAATATTCATATCTTGAATACTCATAGTTTCTTCTAAACTATCGTGGTCAACTACATTACTTCCTGGAAAACTCTCTTCTGTATTCTCTGAATCAACTTCAGCTAAAAGAGCATCTTTTAAAGTAATTTCATAAAAGTTAATATCTCCTTGCTCACTAAAATTTTGAGCTTCAGTAGAAATATCAAATTCGCATTTTGGTCCAGTAATATTAAACATGCTCATAATTCTTTTAGCATGATATTTACTATTTATAGAACCATTATCTTTTACTTTATTACCTCCTTCTTCTGTAATATACATAAAAGCTTTATCGCCGTCATAAGCTATACCAATTTCCTTGTCATACAAGTTAATTTTACGCATCGCTACTGAGGTTAATCCTAATCTACCAACCTTTTCTGTAAATTCTACAGTTAATTTAGGTTCGTTACTTGTTTCAAACGCAGTCTTACGCGTCACTTTTTTTCCAATTAATTCCATTTTGAATTTTTTGTTTTTAATTAATCAATAAATATTTTATTCCACTTTAATTCTCCTTGAAAGCCAATAAGATGTTCGCAACGACTTCCCACTGCTATTTCTTCTCCGCTTCCAAAAGTTACCATAGTTTTACCATCTTCTCGATAGATATATCCTATAGCGTCCGCATGTGCGCAGGTTATACTTTTTAATTTACCTGTTAAGTCTATATCTTTGGCCGATACTTCTTTTCCTTTCTTTTCAAGGAATTTGTCTTTTAAATGCCCGATAACGATAACGTGGTCCGCTAAACTATATAATCTGTTCATCCATAATTCATAAGAATCTCTTAACCATCTATATCCAGCTCCATTAGGAAGTGTAAGCACACTAGTTCCTAAGTTATTGGGGTCAAAATTCTTACCTTGTGGCGAAGCTTGATACATTCTTTTACCATCTGCTTCACACCACGATTCAAGAGCTGTTACAGTATCTATTGCTATATACTTATAAGGCTTACCTTCTCCGTGAATTTGTCGTCCTATCTCAGAAAGTTCTTCTAAGTTATGAACATTAATTTTAAGAGCGTCTAAGAAATTAGACCCGTCTTCTAAATCTAATATTAAACATCCTTCTAATTGAGAAAGCATTGTAGTCTTACCTATCTTAGGGGGTCCATACAATACAATTCTCTTTGGCGACTTACCTGCCGCTTTTACAATCTTTTTAGGTAATGTAATTTCACTCATTTCTTTTTTTTTATTTTATTAATCTTCTGTTATTTCATTCATATTAATTCCTGTACCTCTCTCAACAAAGTCTTCTACTCTATTGTATTTAAGCATATTTCTCATCTGAGCTACAACAGGTTCTCCTTCTCTTACTTTTAAAAAATGCCAATATATTCGGTCTTTAACAGGCCAAGAATTTGGTCCATATTGAATAATGCCCATATATTCAGGATTCATAGTAACCATTACTATATCTGAATACATATATAAGCCATCTCCACCAAATATATCTCTCTTCTTAGGAAAATGCATATTAGGGTTGTCCATTCTTTCGAGCTGTTCAATCTCTCTATTCATTTGAGAAGCTATTACAAAAACTACTTTAATAATTTTTTTTAAACTATTAAACATCTCCATAATTTCCATTAATAATTCTCTCTCTTGTCCACCTTTTCTTTTCTTTACCAATAATGAATGGTCAAGAAGAACTACTAAACCAGTATGTTCTTTCTTTCCACGATTCATATCATGATACTTTTTAAGAATAGTTTTTTCTATCTGTTCTACATTTCCTGGAGTATCGACATAACTAATTTTATAATTAGCTAATCTTTTAGCTTCCTTTACTGCTTTCTCATAATCTTTTTCTTCTAAGACTTGACCTTCAAATCCACTATGAAGTTCCTTAGTACTTAAGGTCATAGCTTTTGAAAGTTTTCTACTAATAAGATTACGAGCTAACATTTCGAAATTAAAAGAAAGTATTTCCATATCCTCTTGAGGATTAAGTTCGCACAGAGCTGTTTCTAATTCGTTTAAAATAGCTGTTTTACCACTACCAGACATTCCTGCTATAGTAATTATATTATGCCATTCTAAACCTCCTAATCCAACATAATTAAATTTATGCCAAGGAGTAAGTAAACTCTTTATAGTACCCTCTTTTCTTTGTTTAATATAGTCGATAGCTTGCATAGCAGCTGTCTCAATACTAATAGATTTAAGAGAACTAGATGAGTTGCTCACCTGGTTTTGTATCTCCGCCATTTTCTTTCTTTTTTTCTGCTTGTTCTAATAAATATTCAGCTTTTTCCCACTGAAAACCATTTAAATATGCTTCCATTGCTGGCATATATTTAAGGTCTCCTGAAAGTCTTTTAGCTTCCATATCTGCTTCTAATATATTCTGTACTTTAATTTGCTCTTTTAATTTTTTACCAACTTTAATAAAATATTTTTTCTTTAAGTTTTTAGCAGACATACTATCTACATCTACAGGTCTTAAAGCTCTATAACCTCCCGCTTTCGAAGGAACTTTTTGAGGATAGGTAGAAAAGAACTTATAAAAGTTCTCATCTCCACCATCTACACCAAACAATTTTAGAGTTTTTACATTATCAACAATAATTTTATCAAAAGGTAAACCCGATATAATATCATCTTTCTTAGAGAGTATAAACCCTTGATTAGAAAGTTTTATAATATATTGATTTATATTACGAGAACAATTACTTTGGTAGCTTCTTAAAAAAGGATAAGCCTTTTTATATAATAATACTAAAATACAAAATTCTTCTGTAGAAATACCATAATCAAGCAACTTTTTTAGAGGTACTTTTATCTCTACATCTCCCATTACCATTCAGCTTTAATAGCTCCCCAAAAAAGATTTATCTTTTTAACTCTTGAGTTATATTCTTTAACTGCTTTCTTAATTTTAAAAGAAGTATTAGAATTTTTATTTTTTCTATTTTCAATTTTTCGAGGTCTAGGCATTGAAGTAAGACTTTTTTTAGTTGTAGTTTCTACAGTTCTTTTTAAAGTATTTTCTCGAGCATATTCAATTAACCATTCTAAGCAATTAATAGCATCTTGAGTAGTAGGTCTTTTAGTTTCTAATTTTTTAAGTAAACCATGTCTTTTTGCAACTATTCCTAAGTTATGTACATTATGTTTTTTAGATAAAGAAGTAATACTTTTATCTGTATCGTTATGATATTCTTTTAAAATTTGGTAAGCTTGTTCAATTCTTTTAGTTTTCATAATTTTAATTATTTAATTTTAATATTTGTTCACACATTGGTTCGCTAATAGTAGCATAAAAACTTTTTTCTACATATTTAGTTAATGAATCAGTATTATTAGCTAATACTAATATTAATCCTGTATCATCTTTTTTATTGAATTTATGAATAAATCCATAAAAGATTTTAGCTTTGTCTTCTAATTTAAAAGCTATATTTTTTCCTCCTTCTTCTTGTAAAGATTTTAAAATTAAAGAAGAAGTTTTTTCAGGAAACATAGCTATAAAGTCTAATACTTTATCATCTTTTATACAAGAAAATATTTCATCGCCTTTAATGATTTCCCATTCTTTTTTTTTTAATATATCTGTCATAATAATTATTTAATATCCTTATCTATAGGAGGATTAGTTTTTTCCATGTTAGGCTGTTGTAATAATCTTTCTAAAGGATAAAACATTTGTTTTTCAAACTTTCCATATTCATTTGGAATACTATTTAAAGATATTTCTGAAATAGGAACTAAATAAGTAATTTCTACATTTTTATTTTTCTCTCTAAGTATAATTGTTTCTATATTTCCTTTAGCTGCTACAGACATAAATTGGTAATTAAATCCATAAGCATCTAACTTATACATTAAATGTTTATCTCTATCTCTATACATCTTTATTACAGAAGGGTCTGCAGGGTCTAGATATCCTATAGTATTTTTTTTTATTCCATCTGGAAAAAGTAAGGAAAGTCTATTACCCTCCTTAATTATTTTATAATCTTTCATTACTCATCTTCTTTGTTTTGGTTTGTCATATTATATATAGTAATGGCAATAGTCATAGATTGTTTTTTGTTTAAGAACAATCCACTTTGACTATGAAATGTATCTCTTATCATATTATATATTTCTAGTTGATTCATCTTCTTTGTTTTGGTTTAATTGTTTAAGTAATTTTCTCTCTAACCATTTTACGTACTCTTTAGAATACCTATTATCTGACCAATGCACTACAGTATTTGTTTTGTAGTATAATTTTATAAGTTCTTCTTCACTCATCTTTGTTTTGTTTTTATTATATTAAACATTAAAAATCTCCTAACTTTATATGCCCTCCACCTCTTAGCTAATGCTATGGTATTTTGACTTACTAGGATTTCTTTTTATGTTATCTCACAAACAACCTAATCCAGAACCCACTAGTAGGGTGAGACTTTTAATATTTAATAATAATTATAGAGTAGTTGTAAGCCATTGCATTTCACGTTATATTGTTTTTCCATCAACATAACTCACATGACTAGCTTACAACTGTGTATTCTGTTTCTGCTCCTTCTATTACCAAAGGATGCGGTACACTTTCCTGTGTTTTATACTTACGGGTTGCTTATCACTCTACATCTCTTTACCAAGTGCGGCACTATACTCCATTACAAGTCTATAGTGATTTACTACCAAGATATCCACAAGCTTAACATAACATTGCCATCGCAAACACTAAGACTCTAAAATTTTTGTAAAAGAGGGGATGTAGGCATTACAGCTCCCACTCCCCTCTGTATGCTATTAGGTATAGCACCACACCACCCGGACGGAATTAACCTATGTGTCAACGGGATTTAATAATATGTTAAGCACTGCACAAATGAACCTACTGGGTTCCTCTCTGACTTACCTTATGTGAAAGAATACACTTTTCCGCAGCTTGCCGAAGTATAATGTATAGGCTCTGGGTTTACCTACATAAGAAGCTTTTGTTTCAGCTCTCACACTTACTCCTTTCTTCCTATGATCAGGGTTCATAATGGCAATGCTTAACAATAATATTATGTTAGGTAGTATCCGGCTTTAATATTATTATTAGCTGCTTGCATCCTTAGCCATTAACTCCGGTAGTAGGAGTCACTAATAAATCGTTAGGTAGTATCCGGCTTTAATATTGATCAGCTGAAGAGTGTGTATAGGTTTTGAGACCCGTTCTAGCCTGCCTATTACTTGGGACAATTTGCCTTGATCAGCTCTGCTGAAGAAACTATGGTGAATAAGGTAGGAGCGAAGGTGGTGTATTACCACTAGAAGTCCTGGTATTATTCATGCATGTTAGCTTAGCATATACTGCCAACGGATGTCTGCCCATGTTCCCACACTACTTAGCCTATTTTTCACATGGACGGTTTTATATCCATTGGCTTCAACTACCTAACAATTTCTTAAGGGGAATCTATACAGATCCAACACGCAGACCGACAGTCTTACCCAACACGCATTCCTAACAAGGACGGGTTGGAGACGACTTTCTATTCAAGTAAGTTATTAAGATTTATTTTGATATCATTGAAAGACTCATCTTCAGAATTGTAGTCTGTGTCTTCAATTTCGTTTTCAATTTGAATTTCTTTTTCAACTTTACCACCTTTGACATAATAAGATGAATATGAAGGGTCTTCACCGTACCCGCCATGTGCGATTTCATGAAGTTCTTTGTCATTTAGCGACAAATATTCTTCAGTACTTAAGTACAATACTTTGCCGCTGGGTAGTTGGTATAACATTTTTATCCATAAAAACAAACATAGATACCAAAAGTACAAAATAATTAATAGCAATCTAATAAGTTTATAAACCTAAATTATTTAAGGATACTTTTCTGATACTTCTTCTCTTATAACCTCTTCTTCTATAGGGCTTTTTAAAGTAATTATACTACCTTTTTCATTTAGTCCTGTATATGATACAGTATATGCATCTGCTATGCTATATGGATGACACTCTAAAATGGTGCATACAATCA
>Ga0233413_10001467_pt1 | contig 10283 bp, 9 predicted proteins | sample Na_anoxic_6_MG_FD_189019 | JGI IMG/M metagenome (GOLD analysis project Ga0233413, IMG submission 189019) | Seawater microbial communities from Saanich Inlet, British Columbia, Canada - Na_anoxic_6_MG | ecosystem: Environmental > Aquatic > Marine > Inlet | place: Canada: British Columbia... | reverse complement strand
ATATTTAGCTCATCCAACAGAGTATGGAGGCGACTTTTCTTTTCCTCATAGGACAAATTTAAAGTCTCCAGTATAGCCATAATGTTTTCTTCTACTGTCAATTTCCTGAAAATCGAGGACTCTTGTGGAAGATAGCTGATTCCCTTCCTCGCTCGTTTGTACATGGGAAGCCCGCCAATATCCTCTCCATTTAGCAATACCTTTCCTAAATCAGGTTTTATTAAACCGATGATCATATAAAATGTTGTGGTTTTTCCAGCCCCATTAGGGCCTAAAATCCCAACAATCTCTCCGGAATGGATTTTCAGGCTGACATGGTCTACCACAACCCTGCCGCCATAAGATTTGGTAAGTTCAATTGATTCTAAGAATTCGGAACGTCCTTCTTTCATTTCTCTAACCTTTCAAGAAAATAGATAGCTACAAACCTGAATTATTATAAGTATTTATAATACGATAATCCTATTGAAAATTCAATCATTTTCGTTTGGATTCTTCTGAATTTAATGAACTCGGAAAAAAGGTCATTTATACGTTTTATGATCTACTCTTTAAATAAAGAGTCCCTGTCCTTTATTATAAGAATAAAATTTGGATATTATCAATTTTTTTGATTGCAAATTGTTTTTAAGATACTTAAATTAGAGTAAGGATAAGGAGAGAAAAAATGCCTATATATGAATTTAAGTGTCAAAAATGTGAAGGTACCTTTGAATTCTTGAGTTTTCGCAGTGGTGATGACGAGAATGTCATCTGCCCTGCGTGCGGGAGCAAACAGACTGAAAAACTTTTGTCATCATTTGCGTCCGTATCTTCCAGCAGGGACTTGTCCTCCTGCTCTCCAAGCAGTGGATTTTCCTGAGCATCTTCTTAGTAGCCGTGTGCTATAGCAAATTATAATGGGTCACTTAAATAAAGTTGTCCCACACAAGAGGAGAATCTCATGCGTATTTGGATTTTTTTATTGATTATTGTGGCTTGGTTTCTTTTGCAGGCCTATATACTGCCCAAATTTGGAATTTCAACCTGATTGAGAAACAGTTGCCAGTTAGGCAATACTGAAAAACAAAATGTGAAATATAATAAAGACCAGTAATCAGGTTTCTGCCCTTCTCTTCTCTTCACTCCGGATTTCACGCCTCAGGAGTTTCCCTACCTTAGACTTGGGGAGCATGTCTCTGAATTCGATGTACTGGGGGACTTTGTAGCCGGCAAGCCGCTTGCGACACCATTTGATGAGATCGTATCCGGTAATACCCTTTACGTCTTCCTTGAGAACCACGAAGGCCTTGATTCGTTCCCCCACCTTTTCATCGGGAATACCCACCACGCAGGCGCTGACAACTGTCTGGTTTTCCTGCAGTACCCCTTCGATTTCGGAAGACGATACCCTGTATCCCTTATGCTTGATGGTATCCACGGTACGGTCCACGAAATAGTAATGACCGTTCTCATCCATAGTCAATACATCAGAGGTCCTGTAATAGAGAAGACCGTCGATTTCCACAAAGGCTTCTTTTGTCTCTTCAGGTTTGTTCCAGTAGGCGCGAACCATGCGCTTCGAGTGAACCAGGGCTTCTCCCTGCTCTCCAACGGCCGCGGGTATCAGGGTGGCCGAATCCACCAGTTTGACCGTTTTACTGGGTACCACCTTACCAATGCTCTTGGTAGGGTTGCCCTCATTGGTGCGGCACATGGTGACTCCACCACACGTCTCGGTGGCGCCATATCCCTGGTAGATGGGCCGATCAAACTTTTTTAGCCACCGGTTGCTGATTTCCTCCGGCAACACATCCCCCCCGTTGAAACAGTACCTGAGAGAAGAAAGATCATAAAAATCGATGCGGTCATGATCCAGGATCATTCGGTAGAGAGTGGGAACCCCGATCAATGTTATTGCCTTGAGGCGCTGGATCGAATCAAAAATGGCATCCAGATTCACCTTGGGCATGAGCACGATGGAACCGCCTACCAGAAGGGTACTCAAAGCACAGGTCTGGCCCAGGATATGAAATAGCGGTGCAGTGCCTAAGATTACATTTTCCTCGGGTTTGAACAGCGGGTCGCAGATAGAAATTTGCTCATCGGCCGACTCTAAGTAGAGCCCGTGGGAAATGGGAACTCCCTTTGGGAATTTGGTTGTACCGCCGGTATAGATGATTTCCGCGATGTCTTTGCCCTTTTGGGTAAGGGGCGGTAGTGCATTAGCGTCTGAATGCCCTTTTACCATGTCTCCGAACCAAAGGGTATCATCCTCCCGGGAGACCTTCCCTTTGGGTACCAGATCAAAAGTCCAGCCAAAGAACTTTTTCCACCAGGGCAGCAGGTCAGTGAGTTTGATGGCAACCGCCTTTTTGAGGCCGGTTTCGGGAATAGCCTGTTTTACATAGCCGAAATTGGTATCGGAACAGACAATATGGCCCGCGCCGCTGTCATTAGCGATATAGACCAGGTCATGTTTGGTATATATGGGGGTAATGGGTACCACGATAGCGCCGGCCCGCTGTATACCCAACCAGGCCACCACCCAATGTACACTGTTGGGTACATAGAGGATCACCCGTTCCCCTTCCGCCACACCAATATCCCTCAATGAGGCGGCAAAATTCTGGACCAGGTGCAGGATGGTTTTGTAGGTAAAGTGCGTGCCGAGATAAATGATGGCCGTTTTGTTACTGTTTTCAATGGCCGCCGAGGTAAAGGCTTCAAAAATATTTTCGTCAGGATCATATCCAGCCATGAATATTAAACACCAAAATAGGCGGCCTTAACTTCGGGGTTTTCCATCAATTCCGAACCAGTGCCGGTTAATGTCAACATGCCGTTTTCAATAATGTAGCCAAAATCAATCATGGGGAGTACTGGTCGGGCAAACTGCTCACTGATGATCACAGTGAGGCCCGAATTCGCTTTCAAACCCTTGATGGCATCTACCAGCAGGTGCTGCATCATGGGGCTCAAACCGAGAAGGGGTTCATCCAGCAAAAGCAGCTGTGGTCGGGGTATCAGGGCCATACCCACTGCCAGCATTTGCTGCTCGCCACCACTCATGAACCCTGCCTTCCGGGTTTTCAGGGGAACCAGGGCTGGAAACAGATCAAAAACATATGAAACGGTTTCCTGGATTTCCGATCGTTTCCGTAAATACCCCGCCATTTGGAGATTCTGGAGTACATCACTTTCCGGAAAAATGGGGTGCCGTTCGCGGCAGAGCACAATCCCTTTTTTGACCCGTTCACTGGGCCGCGTATTGGTGATATCCTCCCCTCTAAAGAGGATCTTTCCGTAGACTGTAATTCGTTCACCGCCCCGCCGTTTTTCCTTGATCCGCATATCGATGATCAAGCCGGAGAGCGTGTTCATCAAGGTGGTTTTTCCCGCGCTGTTTGAACCGATGACCCCAACTACCTGACCTTCCCGCACTTCCATCTGAAAATCGTTCAGGGCAATGGCGTTTTCAAAAAAGACCATCAGGTTTTGAACGTCAAGCATATTATTCCTTTTTACTCCGCCTCACTGCCGAGATAAGCTTCTTTTACGTCCGGGTTTTCCATGACATCAATCGCCTTACCCTCGGCAATCTTTCGGCCATAATTCAGCACCATAACCCGATCGGCGATACGAAAAAGCTCTTTCAACCGATGTTCAATCATGATAATGGTTTTGCCCTGGTATTTCAGTTTTTCGATAATAGGTACAATACTGGCCACTTCCGCCAGGCTCAGGCCGGAAAACAGTTCATCCAAAATAATCAGATCCGGCCTGAGCGCCATACACTTGGCCAGTTCCAGCCGTTTCAGATATCCCTGGGGCAGTGCGCCTGCTTTTTTATAGCTTACATAGGCGTCACGTTCAAAGCCCACCTCTTCGAGCAGGTCCAGAGCCACGGCATCGCGGTCTCCGTATTTACCCCCGGCTAGTTTCTTTACCCGGGGGGAATAGAGTGGCACGATGAGGTTTTTATAGGCCGGCAACTGGTAAAAAGGCCGAACCATCTGGAATGTTCTGGATATTCCCACACCCACTACCTTATAAGGAGGCCAACCGGTAATGTCGTTTCCCCGAAATGTAATGGAGCCCGTCACTGCCTTCACAAAACCCGTGATGAGGTTTACCAGGGTGGTTTTTCCGCTTCCATTGGGTCCGATAACTCCGAGAAGCTGGCCTTCATGAAGGTCAAATTCCACGTTTGAAACAGCCGTCACGCCGCCGAATGTCTTGGTCAAGCCGGATATTCTGAGTAAGGGTGCCTGATCCGTCATGATATATTCACCCATCTTTCTTTCTGCTGATATTTCCTCTGGATATAGGCAAAGATTCCCTCCGGTATCCCTATTACAAAGATGACCAGGAACAGCCCGTAAAAGACTATCCTGAGAGCACCGAGTGCGCGAAGCATTTCCGATAGAGGTACCAGGATAAATGCGCCGATCAGGGGGCCTGCAAATGTTCCAGTGCCCCCCACCACTGCGGCAGCCACCGGCATGATGGAATAGTCAAGGGCAAATCCTGGCATACCCGCAAACATATCCATATGGGTGCCGAAAGCACCTGCGAAACATCCTGCCAATGATCCCCAAAAAAGGACCTGAGTCTTGTACCAGTAGATGTTGAGCCCGGCGCTCATAACGGAACGGTCATTGTCGCTGATCCCCTTGATAACCAGGCCGTAATCGGATCCCATGATCCGCCGAAATCCAAAAAGAGTCGATAGAAGCGCCAGTTGAATAACAAATAAAGCCGTCAACTGGTTCGGGAAAGGTGTCAACCCCGTCAGACCTTCTGTTCCCCCAAGAATGCGCGTGGCTTCCACCAGCCGGCTTAGCATGAGGGGCAACACGAGCGTCACCATGGCAAAATAGATGCCGCGAAGTCTCAATACCGGCAGCAACAGGACCGTACAGACCAACCCTCCCCCGATGGTGGCAATGGGTATGGTCAAAACGGGCGGCAATCCTGCATAGTAGTTGAGTGAACCTGTGAGGTATGATCCGATCCCGAAAAAAAGGGACTGGCCCAGGGAAAGGAGTCCGGCACACATGAGTATATCCCAGCTCATGGCCAATAACGCATAGATGGCCGTTGAAATAATGACTTCACGCCAGTAATTGCTGAGCATGGGTGCAAAACAGAGAAGAGCCACCACTGGAATAGCTCCGGGAATGAGCAGGTAAAGCATTTCCCTGTAAGATGTAAGGGCGAATATATCCGTAGAGCGGGCTTTGATACCGCGATCAATTCTTTCTTTGCGTTTCTTCATGTTGTGAAATTATATTCTTTCTTCAAGTTCTTTCTGATGACTGAAAAGCCCGGACGGTTTTACGATCAACACAACGGCGATGGCGATGAGGCTCACCAGCATCATCCAGTGGGGTTCCAGGTAGTTGGCCGTAAAGGTCTGAGAATACCCGATCAGCACACTCGCTACGAGGATGCCTACGGTACTCCCCAGCCCTCCCACAATACATACGGCCAGAGCATTGATCAAAACCTCATAACCCCCTTCCACAGCAATGGTCCCTAAGGGCAGAATCACCACAGCCGCTATTGCCGCCAGTGCGCAACCAATGGCCATGCTCAGTGCCCCTACATGATCGGAATCGATTCCGAAAGTCAGCGCAGTCCGTTCATCCTGGGCAATTGCCCTGAAGGCAAGTCCCATACGGGTGTGGTTGGTAAAGAGATAAAGACCGAAAGTCAGGACCACGGCAATGAGTCCGATAATCATTCGCTGATAGTCGATATAAACATCACCTATATTTAAGCTGCCATCGATAAAAACGGGGAGAGTGTAGCGAAACCCTACAAAATCAAAATACCGAAACAGCTCCATGATGGCTAAACCCAGACCAAATGTGGCCATGACCTCAGATAGGGGCATACCCTTGATTCTCAGGATTATCCCGTAATAAATGAAAAGCCCCATCAAGATCGCCAGTATGATAGCAAGGATAACCGAAATCAGGTAAGGTAACCCAATGGTATTGAGGAAAATCCAGACGGAAAATCCGGAGAAAATATAGACGGCTCCATAGGCAAAATTTGCTACACCACTGATGCCGAAAGTGAGGTTGAACCCCATGGCAAGAAGGGCCAGAATCGCACTGTTGACAAAACCGTAAATAAGTGTACCAAACAGCATTTTAAGTGCCTAATATCTTAAAGATCTCTATCCCCCATTGGCCGGAGGAAAACAAAGGGGGTTAGAGTTCCGATTATTATTTCAGGCTCTTGAGCCCTTCAGGCAGTTGAATTTTGCCTTCTGCCACGGACGGAGGGTAAACGATAACTCGTTTTCCCGGCTCGCGCCATTGAATCATACAGCCAAGGGCCTCTACTTCAGGGTTATTTCCATAAACTACCTGGTGATCTTTGCCGAATTTGATGCGGCCCATTGCGCCCACTCGATCGGTTTTTTCCAGCGCTGCCACCACCTTGTCACCGTTTACGGACCCGGCCCGTTCAATGGCTTCCTTGAGGACATAAATCATTTCGTAGGCGGGAGCCGGCGAATGACCTGCTTCAATGGGTTTACCGTATTTTTTCAGATACTTTTCGTAGAACTCAACAGATTTAGGGACTTTAGGGACGGGCATGTTGCCAATTTCAAAAATGCAGTTCATGGCGCCCGCAATTTTCCCATCAAATGTTTTCCAGGCTCCGGGACCGGCAAGGGGTGAGATAAAACCGGCCATCAAGGCTGGGATATGCATGCTTTTCCACTGTTTTACCAGGATACCGCTCTGGGGCATATCAAAAATCGGCAGGATAACCTGGGCCCCTTTTGCTTTGGCCTTCATAAGGCCGGCAGAGAAATCCGATGAACCCGTGGGGTATTGCTGGCGACCCACCACTTCCCATCCCATCTTATCATAAACCGCCTTGATCATGATATCGCCGGTCTTTCTTGCCCAGGCCACATCCTGATTCATGATGAACACCTTGTTAAAACCAAATTCCTTGTTCAGGTACCCCATGGTGCCACCGAGATACTTGACGAGATAGATTGCATTCAGGCAGGCCCTGAAGGTGTATTTATATTTGTCATAGTCGGTCATCACCTTTTTTTGCATGCCCGGAGACATGGCGGTACCTAATATCATCGGGACCTTATACTGGCCCACCACATCCATACAGGCAATGGCGCATTCCGACCTGAAGGAACCAAAAACTATGAAATTGGCCTTATCCTCCAAAATCAGTTTTTTATGGGCCCTGATCACATCGCTCACCGGGACTCCTGGTTCAGCACCACGGGCATCGATGGCCACAACTTTAAAGGGCCGCATAACACTACCCACCTTAACGCCGCCGGACGTATTTATCTCGTCCACGGCCATCTTCACACAGGAAAGACCCTCTTTCCCTTCAAGAAATCCCAGAGATGTGGGTACGCCGAGAATAATCGGCTCAGCAGCAGTTGCATTATTGATTGGGGTTATCCAGATGGCCAAAAAAAACAAAGCAAAGACAAAAAAACAGGTTCTCCTTCTCATGGTTCCCCTCCTTTTCATTAGGGCAGGTCCGGATACTATTAAAGAGCCGCCCGATTAGAATTTTAGTACAAGCCAAGCACACAACGTGCAATCATCGCCCTTTCTCTTTCCTTTGACACTTCATATATTTCGCAGGTTATAATAAATTATCAAAAATAGTCTCAATATTACTCCGGCAATTAAATGCCTCAATATTGTCATTCCGGCGAAAGCCGGAATCCAGGTGGGTACTGGATGCCGGATCAAGTCCGGCATGACGGAGTTAGACTATTTAACTGCCAGGTTAATAATATAATGATTTATGCTTCTTCTGCTGTCTTCCAATCAACAGGCCGATAATTAAGCCACATAGTAATACCAAAGCACCGGTGGCAAACCATCTGTTCCTTTGAGATTTCTTTAGATTCTCATTTGTCTGGGTCAACTTTTTTAAAGTTTCCTCATTAATCTTAAATGCAGGCTGCATTTTTTTATAAGCTTTCTTTAGCTTCAGATAATCGGCAGATTCATGCCTCAGGGTTTCATATTCGTTTTGTAACTTTTCCAGGGCCGCGATGTTCTCTTTCAGATCTCTATAGGTGTCCTGTTCAAAGGTTGCCGTTTCCTTTTTTTCCTTCTCAAGACGGTCCAGTTTTTCTTTAATTTTACTATTTTCATTTTTTAGTGATTTAGCCTGTAAATTCCATGGTAAACGTTTGATCAGGTAGCGGCTAAGAACCCAACCTTCCAGTTTGTCTATCTTATGTCCTATGATTCGAACATGACTCCATTCTTCCTGAGATTCTATAATATCTATTGCCTGACCTGAGGTAATATAAGTAAGAATTTTATTGTTAGCACCTGGTCCGGTACGGATAGAGATTTTCAATATATCCGTTACATATACCTTTTCGGCCCAGCTTGCCTCACTTAATAAACTGATCCCAAAAACTATGAAGATAATGATACATGATTTTTTCAAATATTCCAAACCGTCCCCCTTCTAATTACCCTTTTCTTTCCTTAAGACCCTGATATCAATGATTCGTGTTCCAGGATATTGACCTCTTTCATCCTTTTCTAAGTACTTGACCATATCCCATATAGTGTTCAGGGCAATAGAGACACCAATAAGTGCTTCCATCTCAACTCCTGTTCGTGCTTGTGCCCTTACAAAGCACCTGACTTCAATACTATCTTTTAATGTTTCGAAACTCAAGCCAACTGTATCCAGGGAAATCTGATGACAATGAGGAATCAAAAGATGTGTCTGCTTTGCAGCGTTCATTGCAGCTATCTCAGCTGCGAGGAGCGGATCTCCTTTTTTTATCTGACCATTCTTGATCTTCCGAATGGTATCAGGAGAAACGAGTATTTTTCCCAATGCCTCTGCCTGTCGTCTGACAACAGGTTTTTCAGTAATATCTATCATGCCCATATTTTTTTAACCTTTATCGTTACTAACCTGGCAATTAGATAGTCTAACTCCGTCATGCCGGACTTGATCCGGCATCCAGTACCCACCTGGATTCCGGCTTTCGCCGGAATGACAATATTGAGGTATTTAATTGCCGGAGTAATATTATTTAAAAAGTTCCTTTTTCTTTGTGCCGTGTTCTTTGATATTATTGACTGCATCCATTAAGGCCGGGAATACGTGCTCCCTCGTATCACCACCCACAACCACAGCCATAATATCATCACCAACATTAAGATGACCTTTTGAAATATCAACTAACACTTCAACAATGCCTGGCATTACTTTAATTTCTATTATTATTTTATCTATAGTGTTTTGGTCATATCTGACTTCAATACCTGTAACATCCCGCCCATTGAGAGAGTTCTGTCGCACCACTCCGAGGTGGCTTGCAATCATTCCCATCTTGGAATAATCAGGATGCTCCTTTAGCGTTTGAATCATTCTATTCAAATCAATCTTCATTGTCTATATTTCCTTTGTTCTGATCTAAATTAAATAATTGTTTTGTTACATCTAAAAATGAGTTAAGGCTTGGACGATCCGCCTTTCTTTTCAGGAAGAGGATAGGGTCATTGAGTATCTTTTCAGAAATAGAGAAGGTCAGCTTTTTTATAGCCTGTTTTTCAGAAGGGCTAAGACTGCTCAAGGCAGGTTTACTCTTTCTTATTTCTGCCTGTATGATAGCGTCCGCTTTTTCTCGAAGAGATACAATCGTTGGCACAACCTCAAGTGTCTTGAGCCATTTTTCGAATTTGACAACCTCTTCCTGTACAATCCGCTCAACCTTGATGGCCTCCTGTTGCCTCTGTTTTTTGTTTAAATCGATAATACCCCTGAGATCATCGATATTATAAACATAGACGTTTGAAAGGTTATTTATCTCCGGCTGAACATCTCTTGGAACCGCTATATCGATAAAAAAGAGCGGTCGATTACGCCTTTTTCTGAGGCAATTTTTTACATGATCATAGGTAATTATGTATCCTGAAGAAGCAGTGGATGTCAATACGATATCCACCTCAAGGAGTTGATCCTCAATTTCCTCAAACGACACAGGCTGCGCCTTAAACAGCTTTGCCACTTGAACGGCACGTTCAAAGGTTCGATTGGCAACGACAATTGAGTGCACGCCCTGGCTCATTAGATGTTTAGCAGTAAGTTCGGACATTTCTCCGGCACCTATGAGGAGCACTTTTTTATCGTCAAGGACATGAAATATCTTTTTTGCCAGTTCAACCGCTGCGTAGCTTATGGAAACAGCCGCCTCACATATATCTGTTTCGGTCCTCGATCTCTTGGCTACATGGAATGACCGGTGCATCAAT
>Ga0233413_10001465_pt1 | contig 10296 bp, 9 predicted proteins | sample Na_anoxic_6_MG_FD_189019 | JGI IMG/M metagenome (GOLD analysis project Ga0233413, IMG submission 189019) | Seawater microbial communities from Saanich Inlet, British Columbia, Canada - Na_anoxic_6_MG | ecosystem: Environmental > Aquatic > Marine > Inlet | place: Canada: British Columbia... | reverse complement strand
AACCACAGGAATATATTTAATATTTCGAGGATTGAAATTTGAGCCTGACACCGAGATTGGCTAAAAAGGGGCGTTTTGCAAAGGTCTCGCTTAATCTTCTCCGGAAGGATCAAAAATATGAAACCGTGCGACGAAAGAATCAGGGAGACACTTGATCTGGTTGACAAGATACTGGACCTGGCGGACAGGGGTGACGCAGTGCGTGAAGACAGCGGGTGCGGGGTTCTCTATGGCGTTTTAAGGGATTCTGGATTCAAGATCAAGACATTAGCAGAAGCGGAACGGGAAGCACATATTAAAAAAGGGTGGTGGAATGATTAGGAGATAGTGCCCGGGGATAGTTGAAGGCTTTCATTACGGGGAAAGAGTAAATTAAGAAAACAGAAATACTGTGGAGTCCAATTGTCAGTTCAATCACTTAACAACTCAACTAATAAATTAATGTAAAGGAGGATGAAATGAAAAAGTTTGTATGTTCCATTTGCGGATATGTGTATGAAGGCGAAAATCCACCTGAGAAATGTCCCCAGTGCAGCTCTCCTGCTGAGAAGTTCTTTGAGCAAAAAGAGGGAGAACTGGGGTGGGCTGATGAGCATGTAATCGGGGTGGCAAAAGACGTGGATGCCGAGGTTGTTGAAGATCTCAGGGCCAATTTCACAGGGGAATGTACTGAGGTCGGCATGTATCTTGCCATGAGCCGGCAGGCTGACCGGGAAGGGTATCCTGAGGTTGCAGAGGCATATAAACGTATTGCTTTCGAAGAGGCGGAGCACGCGGCAAAGTTTGCTGAATTGCTTGGTGAAATAGTTACCGCTGACACAAAGACCAATCTGACGGTTAGAGTATCAGCTGAACATGGAGCCTGCCAGGGGAAAAAGGATCTTGCTACAAGGGCTAAAAAGCTTAATCTGGATGCCGTCCACGATACTGTTCATGAGATGTGTAAAGACGAAGCCAGGCATGGCGCTGCCTTTGCCGGTCTTTTGAAGAGATATTTTAGCTAATAAGGATTTGTCTCTCCCCACGGTTTGCTTACCGGGGGAGGGAATACCACAAAGAACTATCTTATCTTTATTTTAAAGGCAATCCTGCAGGCAGAAATGTGTGTGTTGATTTTAGTGAGGAATAACTTATGAAAAAGACAGAGATTTTTAAGGAAAACGGTTTTAATGATCTGCATATGAGCAGATTGCTCGTTCATGACTCCCCCTATATGAAGATATTGAACTTCAATTTCAAGGCCGGTCAGGAACTACCCATCCATTCGCATGATGTGGAGGGCCAATTAAGCATCACAGTTCTTGAAGGCGAGGGTGAGTTTCTGGGAAAGGACGATACAACCCTTCCCGCCGGGCCGGGTGATGTCCTGATTTGTGACATCAGTGAACCACATGGGATAAGGGCAAAAGGTGATTTGCGTGTACTGGTTACCATAGCGCCACCGATTTAGGATAAAAACTATTCGGACCCATCTGGAAATAGAATGTCTATCCCCGGAAATTTATATACCACAGCCATGGCCGTAATGCCGCACAGGGATGTGGATCGTGCACTTGAAGTGGCCCTGTCCATGGATATTCCTTTTTGGCCTCAGCTTCCCCACTACAGTTACTATGAGGATATGTATGCCCAGGCATCGGAGCATTTTCCTGGTATTTTGCTCGATATGGAAAATCGCACCCTTCGCTTTTCATTGGAAAAGTTCATTGCTGAACTGGAAGAGGCCATGGCCCATTTTGATGAACCAAAGTACTTTGATATCAGCGATACATATTCGGTGGTTTACAGGCGATTTCTGAACCTTGACCTGTCTGAACGACCTGCCATCCGGGGTCAGTTGGAAGGGCCTATCAGTTTTGGATTCAATGTTGTGGACCAGGATGACAGACCGATCCTTTTTGATGATACGGTCCGACCTTTTCTGCTCGAGTTTATGGCTAAGCGGGTAAATGTGCAGTTGATGCGGCTTAAGAAACTCAATCCAAATGCGTTCATGTTCGTGGATGAACCGGGGTTGCAGTTTTTGTTTAGTGCAATGGCAGGGTATGGAGATCAGGCAGCGCACGGTGATATGGAGACATTTTTCTCCATGATTGATAGACCCCGCGGGGTGCATCTGTGCGGTAATCCTGATTGGGATTTCCTCCTCGGATTAGATTTGGATATACTGTCGCTTGATGTCTATTCGAACGGAGAAATATTTGTATCTTATGCTGCTTCCATTAAAAGGTTCCTGGACCGCGGAGGTGTCATAGTATGGGGGATTACGCCTACTAACTTCGAACCCTTTGAACAGGAAGATGTCGACTCTCTTAAAAAGCGGTTGAAGGCAATATGGACGGTCTTGGAAGGGAAAGGTATTGACAGGGAGTTCCTCTTATCCCGAAGTCTGCTTTCTCCTGCCACCTGTTGTCTAATCAATCCGGATGGAGAAAAGACCGTGGAGAAAGCCTTTAGGGGAATCTCGACCCTGTCAGCAGAGCTTCGTGAAGAGTACAGGCTTCAGTGATTTACTGTCCAGACCTAAAAATAACAAAAGAACACCAGGAGAGTGTCTTGCACCATAGGTCAACTGAAAATAGTATGCAGAATAATATTGAGAAAACCCACATCTCTGTTGTTATCTAAGAGCCTCCCGCTAAAGACGGAATCTTACGAACGGCATCCTCGACTTTTGCAGCGTCAGGGATTATTCTTCCACTTGAAGCCATTGTCTCGGCTAATAAAAACCAACAAAGCGGTGATCCGGTTGCAAGGGATTTTGATTTACCGAAAAGGCACCAAAAAATCAAATATTCTGCTTTTTATATATCAGATCTGCTTTGAAATATTCCAGGATATTACTCCGGCAATTAAATACCTCAATATTGTCATTCCGGCGAAAGCCGGAATCCAGGTGGGTACTGGATGCCGGATCAAGTCCGGCATGACGGAGTTAGACTATTTAGTTGCCAGGTTAATATTACAAGGTATTGATGATGTTTATTATGCCTTATACGAGATATGTTTAATTATGATTGTTTTATAAAATATTATGATATAGTATCCTTAGTTAGGGCAATTAATACAATATCAATACTAAGGGCTCACTCAAAAATAACTTCACATTTTCCCATCTCAGCTTCGGGCCATCTTCGGCTGCCGCTCAATCGTGAAGGCATCGAAATAGTTCACTATTCCTCTGGCTTCACTCAATCGCAGCAGCCAAATCTCACCCAAATCTGAGCGTCAATTCTGCGAAGTTATTTTTGAGCGAGCCCTAAGGCAGAATCAGACTTCAATATCAGTTTCTATTTTATTTTTCAGTGCTTGAGATAATTTGGAGAGAGGATGTTTTGAGTCGGATCTCATTAAGACATTTGATAATATGGGCAATGTTTGCAGTATCCTCTGCCATTACATCCATTGGTATTTTTGTCTCATTCAGATTCCTGCTACTTGAAGGATGGGCGTTAATCCAAAGGATAGGAATCCCACTTTACGTTATTCCCTTTGCTGGGGCTTTTGTTTGTGGTCTTGTTATTTACAAGATAGATGAAGAAAGCGCGGGAGAGGGAATTCCTCGTTATTTAGTGTCTGTAAATACCAAAAACGGATATTTCCCATTCCTTCCCTCCACTCTGAAATATTTTGCAGCCCTCGTCACTCTCGTTACAGGAAACAGTGGTGGAATAGTGGGACCGCTGGTTCGTGTAAATGCAGGGTTTATGTCGTTTTTAACCAACTTGTTTTTGAAAGTCGGTTTGACAGAAAAAGATCGTAGAACTTCTGCAATTTGTGGGGTGGCTGGGATTTTTGCTGTAATATTTCATACACCTATAGCTGGTGGACTATTTGCTGTAGAGGTTTTGAAGAGAGCAAAAATGGGTTATCTCGACCTGTTTCCATCCATTCTCTCAAGTTGCTTTGTTGTTGCACTTTGCAAGAGATGGGACATAGCCCCATTTTACTCAATATATACAAAGAATGACTTTCTATCTCACGAAGCCTTGATCTGGATTCCTCTTATTGGGCTTGTAACCGGTTATGGAGGTTTATTCTATTCGAAATTCTACAGTTGGATCAGGCATGTTATGGGAAGGGATCAATTAAAGCTTCGGTATATGCTTCTTAGTGCTTTGGTTATTAGCGGTGTGGCTTTTGCCGGAGGCGAAAGTCTCATGGGAACAAGTTTAATCCTGTTTGCGAAGATTTCAAAGGGTGAGCTTATAAATATTTTTACTTCACAGATGTATGGAGGGGCCGCTATTACTCTGCTTGTTTTGGCGGTGTTAAAGGCGATAACCAACTGCATAACAGTAGGTTCCGGCTTGAGTGCAGGTTTTACGGGCCCGGCATTTTTAATTGGTTTGCTTCTTGCCGCTTCTCTTGCTGATTTAGTTGGTATTGAAATCGATTCTGTAACTTATTATGGATTTCTTGCAGCCGGGATGAGCGGTTTTTTGTCGTCCAGCATGAATGTTCCTCTTGCAGCGGCTGTAATGGGGGCAGAAGTATTTGGTTCCCAGTATAGTTTTCCTGCTGCAACTTCAGCTATTATCGCTTTTCAGATTGCTCGTGGAGAAACGATGTACGTTCACCAATTTGATGATTTAGATAAATAAGAAAAGATGGTTTTGAAAAAATCTTTCTTCGACCTGCCTGTACATAGCACAAAGACATGTTAAAATCAGACTCCAAAAACTATAGAAACTCTGTAACCAACTGATAAAATGGATTCCGGCTTTTTCCGGAATGACAAAAATGGAAATCTTCGGCATTTTACGAAGCCTTCAAATTTAATGATTCAGTATTGCTTTAGCTCATTGCAAGCAAACCTGCATCGACATGGGAATTTCTTTAAAAGACACAATATGACTATCTTCACCCTGGTGAGTCAAGGTTTGACAGGGAAAAGTCGCAAAAAATTTATACAATTCATTTGATTTCCTTTTGCCTCAATTCCACAAGAGTCAGAAAACCAATATATCTTTTTCAATGCTTTTCGGTTACATCAGCCAAAACCATTGCCTGCCTTATTGAATATCCCATTGAGACGGAGGTCAAAAGAAACAGCAAATAAGCTATAATAACCGAAACCCGGGTTATTATTACTCCGGCAATTAAATACCTCAATATTGTCATTCCGGCGAAAGCCGGAATCCAGGAGGGTACTGGATGCCGGATCAAGTCCGGCATGACGGAGTTAGACTATCTAATTGCCAGGTTAATATTACCGGGTGTGTAATGAAAATTGCTGTTCATCTTGTTTTACCTTAACTCATATGGTAAGAGGCATCTGTATTCAAAAAATGGGGTAACTACTCAGGTGGATAGACTGAAGGTAGAAGGCTTTTAGGGACAAATCATGCGAGATCACACAAAACTTAGGGCATTTGAGATGGCTGATGAGATGGGAGCTAAGTTTGGCGAAGCGTTTGGGGTTCTTGCGCAACCAGGATTCATCCCTGATTGAACCAAAGATAGTCGAAACAGAGAAGGTCTTGAATGGTTTAATTCGGGCGTTGCGAGATGATTAATATACTTCAGCCTTCAGTCTTCAACCGAGATACCAGTTACAAAATGGGCTGTATTCCGGGAAACGGTATATAATTGAAAAAATAAATCAAAAGTAGAATCGGAAGGAAGATTGCCAATGGATATTCAGGAGATTACCCAAAACGTCGAAAAAGAGAGTGTAGTAGTGCGTCAGATCATTGCCGAAATAGAAAAAATCGTGGTGGGTCAGAGGAACCTCATGGAAAGAATGCTTATCGGGCTTTTATGCGATGGCCATTTGCTTTTGGAAGGTCTTCCGGGCCTGGCCAAGACAACGGCGGTAAAGACCCTGGCCTCAACCATCCGGACAACGTTTCAGAGGATACAGTTCACACCTGACCTTCTGCCCGCGGATATCCTGGGCACTGAGATATACAGGCCTGATACGGCGACCTTTGAAATCAAGAAGGGTCCTATCTTTCACAACATTATCCTTGCTGATGAGATAAATCGTGCGCCTGCAAAAGTACAGAGTGCACTTTTAGAGGCCATGCAGGAAAAACAGGTAACAATCGGCGAGAAGACATTTATTCTTGACAGGCCCTTTCTTGTGTTAGCCACCCAGAACCCGATTGACCAGGAGGGCACCTACCCCCTTCCGGAGGCCCAGATAGATCGTTTTATGTTAAAGATACGTGTGGACTATCCCAGTGCTACGGAAGAAAAAGAGATCATGGAAAGGGTCAACCGTGGGATCTCTGAAAATGTGAGCGGGGTCGTGGACATCTCCCGCATTGAATCGGCCAGAGATGTCATGCAGTCCATCCACATGGAAGAAAAAATTACGGACTATATTGTAAATATCTCAAGGGCCACACGGAACCCCGAAGAATCTGGCCTGGATTTGGGTCCCATGATCAGCTACGGTGCATCGCCCAGGGCCTCTATCTGTCTTGGCCAGGCAGCACGAGCCCATGCTTTTTTGAGCGGCCGGGGTTACGTGACGCCCCAGGATGTTAAATCCATGGCCCCTGATGTGCTCAGGCATCGGATCATCCTGAGCTATGAGGCGGAGGCAGAAGGAAAGAGCACAGATGACCTGATAAGTATTCTTTTAGAACGGATAGAGGTCCCTTAATATGCTCCCGGAAGAACTTTTAAAAAAGATCCAGCGGTTCCATTTCAAGACCAGGCGATTAGCAAGGGATATGTTTTCAGGCCAGTATGAAAGTGCTTTTAAAGGGCAGGGCATAGAATTTGCCGAGGTCCGTGAGTATTATCCCGGCGATGACATCCGGACCATTGACTGGAATGTATCGGCTCGCTTCGGGCATCCCTTTGTAAAGGTTTTTCACGAGGAACGTGAACTTACGGTGATCCTCCTTCTGGATCTTTCCGGTTCCCATCTGTTTGGGACAAGAATCAAGTTTAAGAGGGAACTTTTGGCCGAAGTGGCCGGAATGTTAGCGTTCTTAGCTATTCGTACTAATGATAAAGTCGGGGCCATACTGTTCAGTTCGAAAGTTGAAAAATTCATTCCTCCCAAAAAAGGGGCATCCCATGTGTGGGGCCTGATAAAAGAGATTTTCACTTATGAACCTACGGATCTGTCTACTAATATTGACTCTGTGTTCACCTATTTGAACCGGGTCACAAAACACCATGCTATCGTATTTTTGATCTCGGATTGTATGGATACGGGTTTTGAAAAATCTCTCGGGCTGACTGCAAAGAAACACGATTTGACTGTCATTCGAGTTTCTGATCCGGCTGAAAAGGAATTGCCTGATATCGGCCTGATGGCCCTTCGTGACCCTGAGACCGGGCAAATATCATGGGTTAATACCAGGAGCAGAAGCCTGAGAGAGAAATGGCGCGCAGAGCAGGAAGAACAGGCACGTTACCTGTCTGACCTCCTCGGCAAATTAGGGGTTGATTTAGTAAATCTGTCCACGGATGGGCCCGTGGTAGAACCCTTGAGCCGTCTTTTTGATCAAAGGAGAAGACGGTTATGAGGAAGTTGTATCTCCTTATAATTCTGATTCTTATATGCCCGGCGATTTCATGGGCAAGGGGGGATGTGCAGTTCTCGGGTCCAGGTCTGACTGCTTCCCTTGACAGGAATTCGGCAGTAGTGGGCAGTATGGTCGTACTCACCCTCAAGTATCGACTTCCCGACAAGGCGGGCTTCCCTTCTCAACCTGAAATCAAGGGCCTGGAAGAACTGACGGAAGTCGACCGTAAATTTGGGCCTGATAAAATCACGATAACACTGTTAGTGGATCGGTTAGGCTTATGGAAAACAGGGCCTATTTCCCTTGCCTATCTTGATAAAGGTGAGGTTCCCCGGACCCTTAATGCGGTGCCGGTATCGTTGATTGTATTATCAAACTTGGGAGAAAAGCCCGAAGAGGCAAGACTCAGGCCTATTCAGGGGATTTTTTCCACAAGGCATGTGTGGTTGAAATATATTCCCTGGACCGCAGGCTTGTTGGCCCTCTTGCTGATCGTATCAGCCCTTTTGTGGTGGTACGTAAGACGCCGCGACAGGAACTCTGTCAAGGCCATTGACCCGCCGCATATCAGAGCCAGACAGGAGATTGAAGAGTTGGAAGAGGGGGGGCTTTTTGAGAAAGGATATGTAAAGGCATATTACTTTCGATTTTCCGAGATACTGAGACTATATCTGGAATCACTCAGGGGCTTTCCGGCCGCTGAATTTACGACTGAAGAAATAGCTGCATATATTGTCAAGGAACAGGACCGGAGTCTCATTCCCTTGCTTCGTCAGGCGGATCTTGCAAAATTTGCAGATACTGTGCCTACGGCGGCAAGAAAAGAGGAGGCAGTAAATGCTGCATTTTCCTATATCCGGGAAACCAGTCCGGAAATCGACAAGGATCATGTGCCGGATAGATCGAAGGGAGCACTTCAATGATGTTCAGGTTTGCTTACCCTGTCCTTCTTGTCCTGCTCTTACCTGTAGCCGGATGGCTGACATTTTCTCTATTGAAAAAGCCGGTTAGTATCACATATTCAATGACTTCCCACGTGGCACGTCTGGCCGGGAAGAGAAACCGTTTTCTGGCAATGGTCCCTGTCTTCATCAGGACGATCTGCCTGATTCTTCTGGTCCTGGCTATTGCCCGGCCCCAGTTCTACAACTTGTCACGGGAGATCCGTTCTTCGGGTGTGGATATTATGCTGTGCTTAGATACTTCAGGTTCCATGCGGGCATTGGACTTTACGCTGGATAATGACCCTGTCTCCCGGCTTACGGCAGTCAAGAAGGTGGTCAGTGAGTTCATCCGGAAACGGGAAACGGACAGGATAGGCCTGGTGGTTTTCGGGGAAGAGGCTTTTACCCAATCCCCTCTGACCATGGACAAGGGCCTCCTTTTAAGTCTCGTGGAGAAGATGGAGATAGGTATGGCAGGAGACCGGACGGCCATCGGCTCTGCTATTGCTATCGGAGGCAAAAGGCTCAAAGACCTGAAGGCCACTTCCCGAATTCTGATCCTTCTAACTGACGGCAGAAACAATGCCGGTGATATTACACCGGACGCTGCCGCAGAGGCTGTGCGCGCTTTGGGAATAAAGATCTACACTGTCGGAGTCGGAGGAAAAGGTCCTGCTCCCTTTGAAGTCAAGACCTTTTTCGGTACACGTATTGTGCATCAGAGGGTTGATCTGGATGAGGTCACTCTAAAAAAGGTCGCAAGCCTCGGGCATGGAAAATATTTCAGGGCAGCTGACAGCGAACGGCTGTCGGAAATCTACGATATTATAGACAAGGAAGAAAAAACCGAGGTCAAGGTAAAGGAATTTTTCCATTTCAAAGAGCTTTACCCGTATTTTCTAATCCCGGCGCTCATTCTTTTGGGCCTGGAAATCTTTTTAAAGGCTGTTGTCTTAAGGATGATTCCATGACATTTGCCCGTTTCTGGATATTGAATTTTCTTTGGCTTGTGCCTATTGCGGCCTTTGTTCTTGTGGTTTACGGCAGACAGAGGAAAAAGGCTGTCGAACGTCTTGCCGATTCGAACCTCTTGGCCCGGCTGACAGGAGAAAGCCGGAAAGGAAGGGCATTTCTGAAAGGCTTTTTCCTGCTTAGCGGCTTAGGCCTGATGATCTTTGCTCTATCAGGGCCACGCTGGGGGAGTCATTACCAGGAGGTTACCCAAAAAGGCGTGGACATAATGATTCTCGTGGATGTTTCGCCAAGCATGCTGGTGGAAGATGTTGAACCAAACCGGCTTGAGAGGGCCAGGCGCGAGATATTCGATTTTCTGCGCGTGGTCCAGGGGGACCGCGTTGGACTGGTGGCCTTTTCAGGAGCTGCATTTATCCATTGCCCTTTGACTTTAGACTATGGCGCACTTCAGATGTTCATTAATGTGCTCCGGCCGGACCTGATCCCGGTACCTGGCACGGACTTGGGCGCGGCCATTGAAACCGGCCTTTCCGCCTTTGATTACAAATCCGAAACCGACAGGGTGATTATTCTCATTACGGATGGGGAGGACAATGAGAACCTTGGGCTTAAGGCGGCCCGAAAGGCCGCTGAAAAAAATGTCAAGATTTTTGTGTTTGGCATGGGGGAAATCTCGGGAGGACCTATACCGTCCCGCGATGGGAAAGGCGGGTTTAAGAAAGATCAAAAAGGCAAGTTGGTTCTGTCCAGACTCGAGGAGGAAAGTCTTAGGGATATTGTTTCCGCGGCCCAGGGAACATATGTGAGGTCTGTGGCTGGTGACCTGGATCTTGATATCCTGTATTTCAACGGGATTAAGGCCAGGACGGAGGCCCAGGAACTTA
>Ga0233413_10001461_pt1 | contig 10310 bp, 8 predicted proteins | sample Na_anoxic_6_MG_FD_189019 | JGI IMG/M metagenome (GOLD analysis project Ga0233413, IMG submission 189019) | Seawater microbial communities from Saanich Inlet, British Columbia, Canada - Na_anoxic_6_MG | ecosystem: Environmental > Aquatic > Marine > Inlet | place: Canada: British Columbia... | reverse complement strand
TTTTATCTCCATTGGGTACTATTTGACTTTGTTTCTTATTTGAGTCTTCGGATGAAGTCTTGGCAATTCTTTCCAGATGATCATAATATTCATTGAGATTGCCAGGGTATTCTTCAATTTCTTCACCTTGTATATCCCAGATCTTTGTTGCTAATCTGTTTACAAATGACTGGTTATGGGAAACAAATAATAATGTGCCTTTGTAATCAGCTAAGGAATCTATTAGAATTTCTGATGATATAAGATCAAGGTGATTTGTTGGTTCATCCATCAACATAAGGTTTCCGGGTTTTACAAGCAATTTCGCAAGCGATACCCTTGCCTTTTCTCCACCTGAAAGGATGCCTATTGATTTGTCTACATCGTCACCTGAAAAGAGAAAAGTGCCGCACACAGTCCTTGCAAACCCTATTGTTTCATTGGGGGCAGCCAGACTCACTTCCTCAACTATTGTCTTTTTAGGGTTAAGCATATCGGTGTGATGCTGGGCAAAGTAAGCCATGGTTACCTTGTGGCCCAGTGTTATCTCACCATGGTCAGGTGTAATTTCCCCTGCTATCATCCTGAGTAAAGTTGTTTTACCAGCACCGTTTGGCCCTATAATAGCTATCCTTTCACCCCTTAATACAGTGAGATTGATGTTAGTATAAACAATTCTTTTATTAAAACCTTTTGAAACACCTTTGATTGCTACTACCTCTCTACCGCTCCTGGGAATAGCAGGAAAAGAGAAATGGATGGTCTTTTGAGGACGGTAGGATTTAATGAGTTCCATTTTATTGATTAACTTAATTTTACTTTGCGCTTGTCTGGCCTTTGTGGCCTTATACCGAAATCTTTCAATAAACCTCTCGGCCTCCTTTATTTTTTGTTCCTGGTTTCTGCTTTGCCGCAGGCGAATTGATTTTTCTTCTTCTCTGGCTTTTAGATAAAAATCATAATTCCCGCTGTAACTTTTCAATCCCTCTGGTTCAAAACTTATGATGCGATTTATTTGCCTGTTCAAAAAATCCTTGTCATGGGATACAAGAATTATAGCACCTTTATATTTTTGAAGGAATTGATCCAACCAGTGTACTGAGGGGATATCAAGATGATTGGTCGGTTCATCCAGCAGGAGGAGATCAGGCGTCTGATAAAGAAGACTCCCTAATACTGTTCTCATTCTCCATCCTTCGCTCAGGGAGGAAGCGGGAATGTCAAAATCCTCGGATCGAAAACCTAAACCTGTAAGGATTTTTTTGGCCTCATACGATGGAAATTGCCTGTCCAGATAACTTATCTTCTGGTGGAGCTCTGTAAGCTTCCCTGCCAGTTTTAGTTGGCTGTCTTTGTTCTGAATATCTTTCAATGACTCTTCTGCCTTTATTATCGCATCTCTAAGTCTAACCCTTCCTGGTATGGAATCCAGAATAGATTGAAGTATCTTGCCGGATAATGCAGTGTGGACATCCTGGGGAAGGTATCCTATCCTTATTCCTTTTCTTTTCTTAATCTCCCCAGTGTCAGGAGAAATTTCGCCACCTATCAGTCTCAACAATGTTGTTTTACCTGAACCATTTGGGCCTACAAGGCCAATCCTGTCTCCAGGCTCGACCTGAAGTCCTATTTCATGAAAAAGTGTTTTTCCTGAAAAGGTAATGGAAAGATTAGAGATGATTACAAGACTCATGAGTGATATCCGGTTCCGGGTTTGTTGAGTTTATTGTGTTTGTTGGGTTAATGACAAATGACGACTGACAAATGACAATATAATTAATTCCGCCAATATGCAGGGGCAAGCATAATGATAACGGTGTATATCTCAAGACGTCCGAGAATCATGCAGAAGATCAGAACCCATTTTCCCAGATCAGGAACAGGCAGATAATTGTTTACTGGTCCAACCAGACCAAATCCTGGTCCGACATTGCCTATCGTGGCAGCTACTGAGGCGAATGATGTAGGAATATCCAGCCCGATTAAGGACATAATTATTACAGCCACAATAAAAATACCAAGATAAAGAATAAAAAATCCCCAAACGCTGTTCAATACCTCTGCTGGAACTGGCTTGCCGCCGAGCTTTATGGATCTTACGGCATGGGGATGGATAAGTCTAAAAATCTCCTGGTAGCCATGTTTAGCAAGCAATATAATCCTCATAATCTTTATTGCTCCACCAGTAGATCCTGCCATTGCCCCAATAAACATGCATAATACGATAATAATTTGCGATAGAGCTGGCCACGTTGCGTAATCGGCCGTTACAAAACCAGTTGTTGTGATTATGGATGTAACCTGAAAGGCAGCGAGCCTTAATGCATGGCTGAGGGAATTATAGATAGTCCCATAGATATTAAAGGTTACCAAACATATCAGAATAGCTAAGATAAAAATATAAACACGACACTCTGGATCCCTGCCAAACACCTTAAGATCTCCCTTTAAAAATTTAAAGTGGAGGGAAAAATTTATTCCGGCCAGGATCATAAAAAAGGTAATAACACCATCAAAATAGGCACTGTTATACTGAGCAATACTCGCATTCTGGGTGCTAAATCCTCCGGTTGGCATGGTACAAAAGGCGTGACAGATAGAATCAAAAAGAGGCATCCCGCCGATAAGTAAAAGGCCTATCTCAAGTAGGGTGATAAATAGATACACTTTCCATAGGGTTTTAGCCGTCTCTGAGATGCGAGGTTGTAATTTATCCACTACCGGGCTTGGAATCTCAGCTTTATAAAGTTGCATCCCTCCCACTCCTAAAAAAGGGAGAATGGCAATAGAGAGCACAATGATGCCCATTCCTCCCATCCACTGGATTTGGCTCCTCCAGAATAATATTCCCTTAGAAAGAGACTCAATGTTGGCAAGAATAGAAGCCCCAGTAGTGGTAAAACCAGATATGGATTCAAAATAGGCATTTGTTAGGGTGCTAATTGAGCCGGAAAATAAAAAAGGCAAAGAGCCAAAAAAACCGGCAGTTAACCAACCAAAGGTAACAATTGCCATACCCTCTCTTTGGCTTAGAGAGAGATAATTAATTTTCCCGATAAGAAAAAAAAGGGCAATGCCAGTGCCTGATGTGATAATGAAGGAATAGAGTAGAGGGAAAAAGCTTCCATCGGAATAGATCAGGGAGATGGTGAGAGGCGCAAGCATGGAAAGAGCGAGGAAAATATTAAGGATTCCGATCAGTCGGAAAATCTGACGAAAACGCATTAAAAGTATTCCAGTTTAACAGTAAATAATTTTTGAATCTTTGGTATAGCCCCTTTAAGGGCGAATATTATTAAACGATCATGGGGTTTGATCATATTGTGTCCTCGAGGTATGATAACCTCTTCTCCTCTCACAATTGCACCAATAATGGCCTCTTTGGGAAATTTTACCTCGGATAAAGGAATATTGACAATATCAGAAGTCTCTAATGCCTCAAATTCTATGGCTTCTGCACCTTCTCCTTTGAGTGGCGCTACACAAATCACCTTTCCTTTCCTGATATACTGGAGGATTGCTCTAATTGCAGAAAGCCGTGGGCTTACAACTGTGTCAATTCCAATTGCAGAGATAAGAGGGATATAACTGAGGTTTCCTATCCTGGTTACCGTCTTTTTTGCACCGAGAGCCTTACCTAATAAAGAAATGAGAACATTGTTTTCATCATCGCCAGTGATTACAACCATAATATCCACATCAGCTATATTCTCCTCCAAAAGGAACTCTCGATCTGTGCCATCGCCATTTAAAACAACCACCTTTTTAAGCTTTTCCGCCAGCTCAAGGCATCTCTGGCCATCTTTCTCGATTATCTTGGTATTAATAGTCGTAGCATCAAGTGATGTTGCCAGGGCAAGGCCAGTTTCACCGCCACCAACAATGATTATCCGCCCCAACCCTTCTTCTCTAATATTCATTAGACGGAAGATATTTGCGGTGTTTTCCTTGTGGATAACACAATATATCAAATCATTTGGTTGGATTGTATCCAGTCCACCTGGTATAATAACCTTCTCTCCCCTTACAATAACACCAACAAGGATTACATGCTCAAAATCAGTAAACGAGGAGAGCTTTCGTCCGACTAATGGAGAGTTATCTTTTATGGTTATACCAATAAGCTTGATTCTACCATCAGCAAAATCTATTACTTCAGATGCCTCTGGTACCTCTATAAGCCTGAGCATAGAGGAAACCATCTCAGACTGGGGATTAATAATCAGGTCAATATTTAGAAAATCCTGATTGAATATCTCCTTGTGTTTCATATAATCTGAATTTTTTACCCGGGCTATCTTAGTGATATAATCAGTTAAATATTGAGCATAAAAGCAGGCAATTAAGTTTGATTCATCACTATCAGTAGCTGCCACGAGCATATCGCTTTCCTTAATACCTGCCTCAATTAATACCGAAGGATTGGTGCCTGAGCCTAAAATAGCCTGGACGTCTAAAACATTTTGAACCTCCCTGATTTTAATAGGATCTTTTTCAATTAAAACTACATCTTGATTTTCTTCTGATAGTCTCTGGGCAATATGAAAGCCTACTTCCCCAGCGCCTATGATAATAATTTTCATCTCTTATTTTTTCCTTCACTACTAAAAAGTACGCAGTACATTTCTTTGTTATGCTAAAGCTAAGTAACTACTAAGCCACTAAGACACAAAGTCACTAAGGTTAAAGAATTATTCTTTTAATGCCCTTTTTGATGAGGGGCACGTTGAAGTTAATAAGAAAACCGAGTCGCTTACCCGTCAATTTTAAGTGGCTGAGAATCTGTGCTTCCCATACAGGATTCATCTCGTCCACCGTTTTCAGTTCACAAATAATGAGTTCTTCTACCAAGACATCTAAGCGTAGTCCTTCGTTAAAGGTTATTCCATCATATATTATTGGGATATCTACTTGCCTTTGATATTTTAACCCCCGCTTAGAAAGCTCATGGCAAAAACAAACTTCATATACTTTTTCAAGCAAACCTGGACCTAATGTTTTATGCACAGCATAGGCCGCATTTACTATCTTTCTTGCAATGCTTTCTTCCTTTTTAGACAAAGGGGTAAAAGCCATATCTATCCTTTGTGTCTTTGTGTCCCTGGCCCAGACCTGGTTTATAAGCTTAGTAGTTTTACCCCATGTTACATATATGGTTTACATGTTTCATAAGATCAATCAATCTTGTCGCACCAGGGCAGGCTTGGTGGCTACCTGAACAGTTAAAAGCTAAGTTGAGTTTTAAAAAAGCCCAACCAAAAAGTCAATATATAATAAATTATCCTTATTTTAGAAAAACTGGTGCTGAGTGTTCACCGTTCACGGTTGCAATTGGTGTAATAGCTCAATAAATAGGGGCAACATTTTCGTACACCACCTTTCTGGATTCCTGCTCCCCGCTTTCGCGGGGACAAGTTTACCCCTGTGGAGGCAGGGGCAGGAATGACATGGGGTTAGGTCATTTCGTCATTCCCGCGCAGGCGGGAATCCAAGGACTTTACCCCTTTTTATTGAGCTATTACAATTGGTTCATGTTTTGCTGAAATATTAGGGAGTAACGTGATATGGTATCCCTTTCTGTAATAGAGAAGCAAATGGAACAACTGAGAGAAAAAAGGAAGGCATAATTAAAACAATTTTTGTTGGGTGGTGTTTTCTTTTATCTTTGAAGTAAAGCCAAAATGGCTGTAGGCAAGCCTGGTAGCTACTCTTCCTTTTGGCGTACGATTTATGTAACCACTTTGTATTAAAAATGGTTCATAAACCTCTTCCAGTGTATCCTTTTCTTCAGACAGGGCAGCCGATAAGGTGTCAAGACCTATTGGACCTCCGTCAAACTTTTCAATTATTGTCAGCATGATTTGTCTATCCATTTTATCCAGGCCTTTTCTATCCACCTCCAAAATGTCTAAAGCCTTTTCTGCTACTGAATGGGTAATTATACCTTCGGCCTTAATTTGTGCATAATCTCTTACCCTTTTTAGCAACCTATTCGCTATTCTTGGTGTTCCTCTTGCTCTTGTTGCAATCTCAAGGGCGCCTTCTTTATCAAGTTGAATATCAAGAATTTTTGCAGTCCTGGCCACAATCTGTTGTAATTCCTCAGGCTTATAAAATTCCAACCGCGAAATAACGCCAAACCTGTCTCTTAAAGGAGGTGTGAGCAGGCCTGTTCTTGTAGTAGCGCCAATCAAGGTAAAGGGCGGAATGGAAAGCTTCACTGTCCTGGCCGATGGTCCTTGACCTATAATGATATCCAGTTTGTAATCCTCCAGGGCAGGGTAAAGTATTTCTTCCACTACATGATTTAGCCTGTGGATTTCATCAACAAATAGAACATCCCTGGGCTCTAAGGATGTTAATATGGCTGCTAAATCACCAGGCCTATCTAAAACTGGTCCCGAGGTAGTTTTTATATTTACTCCAAGTTCATTGGCTATTATATGGGCTAAGGTCGTCTTTCCAAGACCAGGACTACCATGAAATAGAACGTGATCTAAGGCCTCTGAGCGCTCTTTCGTTGCCTCTATAAAGATCCTCAGATTTCTTTTCATATCCTCTTGCCCGATAAACATATCCAATGTAAATGGTCTGAGGCTGACTTCCGCTGGGCCTTCATCTACAATAGGTTTTGGATCTGTAATTCCTTCTTCCATGATTGTCATTTGTCAATGGTTAATTGTTACTTGGGTTAAGCGGTTCACGGTTCAAGGTTCAGGGTTAAGCAATATCAACTACCCAACTTACAAGGAGTTATAGGGTATCCAGCAACGCATATCATTTCACCCATTGAGTGCCCCGCCTCCTCGCCTGAAGGCGAATCCGACCCGCCCGCCTCGCGTTGCGAAGCATTGCGGGCAGGTGGCAGGCAGGTTGTTGCAACTGTCTGGAAACAGGCCGCAATGAACTGTGGCACAATGCCTTTACAACCTTGAACCCGCTTGACGGGTTGAACCTTGAACTGTGAACCCAGAACCGATCAATTTAGGTGTTAGTTGTATTTTTTATTTTTCTGTTTTTTCAACGGACAATCCCGATTTATCGGGACTAACATTACCGTGAACTTCCACGTGCCAGATTTCGTAAGGCCTCTTTCAATAATGTGTCAAGGTTCATATCATTATCATTGCGTAAAACATTCTCTATAACAATCTTAGCAGACTTACTCGGGTAGCCAAGATTAATGAGCGCTGATAAGGCATCATCAAAAATCTCTTTATTCCTTATCTGCACTTTCTCTCTTGGGCGTATCTCTATACCTTCGGCGATATCAGACACCTTTTCCTTTAACTCAAGGGTTATCCTCTGAGATGTCTTTTTGCCAACACCCGGAATGGCAGAGATTCTTTCAGAATCAGCGCTCATAATGGCACTGAGGAGATCCTCAAGACCAATACCAGAAAGAATGTTTAAAGCCAATTTAGGTCCAATACCAGATACAGAGATCAGTAATAAAAAAATCGCTTTTTCTGTCTCTGTCTGAAAGCCAAATAGCTGAAGCATATCTTTCCGGACATGCGTGTAAACATGCAGACTTACCTTTTCCATCTCATCCGGGAGTTGATAGAATGTGGATAAAGGAATATAAATATGATAGCCAACGCCGGCTGTATCTATTACTACCGACTGAGGGCTTTTATTAAATAATATCCCAGTTAGATGAGCTATCATGTAATAGCGCCTAAAGTTTAATTAATGTCTTCAAATCTTACCCAGTTATGGTGGCATATTGCTATGGCTAATGCATCTGATGTATCTAAAGAGAATTGATTGTCGAGTTTAAGGATGAGCTTAACCATGGATCTCACCTGTTCCTTTGTTGCCCTTCCATAGCCAACCACCGATTGTTTAATTTGCAAAGGGGTATACTCAAAAACCTTTAGGCCTCCCTGGATAGCTGCTATAATAGCAGCTCCCCTTGCATGGCCTATCTTTAAGGCGCTTTTAACATTTTTCGCAAAAAAAATATCCTCAATAGACATTTCCTCTGGATGATAGCTTTGGATAATTTCGAGAAGGGATCTATAAATTTTATAGATCCTCTCGCTGAATGGCAAAGAATAAGGAAGGGAAATCTTGCCTGCCTCAACGTAAACTAATCTATTATCTTTCTTTTCTACTAAACCATAGCCTGTAGTTAAGGAGCCGGGGTCAATTCCAAGGACTAACATCACCCGATGGCCTCCATAATCTCATCAGAGATGTCAAAATTGGCATATACATGGTTTACATCTTCGTTATCTTCCAGATTTTCCATCAGGGTTAACATCTGTTGAGCATGTTTATCATCAATCTTAACAGTTGTCTTGGGGATCATCGTTATCTCTGCCAAAGTATAAGATATCCCTGCATTCTCAATAGCCGCTTTTACCTGTTCAAAAGAGGAAGGTTCGGTTATTACCTCAAGTTCTTTTTCATCTTCTTTGATGTCATCAGCCCCAGTCTCCAAGGCCAGTTCAAACAATCTTTCTTCCTCTACCTGATCTTTTTGAAAAATTATAAGACCCTTCTTAGAAAACATCCAGGCCACACAACCTGTCTCTCCTAAGTTGCCTCCTGATCTTTCAAATAGGTGTCTGACATCTGCAACAGCCCTGTTTTTATTATCAGTCAATACCTCTATCAAGACAGCTACACCCCCCGGACCATATCCTTCATAGATAATTTCTTCATAGTTAGAGCCTTCTAAATCTCCCGTTCCTTTCTTTATAGCCCTTTCGATGTTCTCCTTGGGCATATTTTCTGCCTTGGCTGTAGCTACAGCCACCCTTAACCTTGAGTTAGAATCTGGATCTTTTCCGCCAAGCCTTGCAGCAACAGTAATCTCCTTGATAAGTTTAGTAAAAACCTTTCCCCTCTTAGCATCAACTTCTCCCTTTTTATGTTTTATGGATGCCCATTTTGAATGTCCAGACATTTATTACCCCCTTTTTTTGGTTAAGTCGTTAAATCGTTGAGGTATTAAATTGTTCACCTCTCAACAACAGACAATAGCCAACTGACATCCTATACCCAAATCTTTTTAGGTTTTTTAACATAATTAATTTTTTTTTGCCATATCAATTTAGTCATATCTTTTAAAGAGTTGAATTTTGCAAAATTTTTAAATCCTTGCCAAGTTTATTATTTGACTTTATTATATTTAATTGGATTAGATTAAGGCCTTGCTATTTTTTTAAGGATTTAAATTTCTGATGATCTTCAATAATCTTTTTTGGTGGCAACCTTGTTCCCCTTGGTGGACAAAATATATTGGAAGCGGCTGTATGGGGTAAGCAGGTTATTTAGGGCCCCTTAATGGAGAATTTCTTAGAGGCCAAGGGATTATTAGAAAGGATATAATTCTTCCAGGTGGCTATTCCTTGGCCCTGATAAGGAAATGCATATCACCATCAGAACTGTTCAGCGACTTTTTGAGAAGGCTTTCAAAGATTCAAGACTAAGAAAAACAATTAGTATGCATAGCTTACCGCTCATTTGCTACCCATTTGCTGGAAAGTGGTACAGATCTTAGATATATTCAAGAGCTATTAGGGCATAAAAGCTCAAAAACCACAGAAATTTATACCCATGTGAGCAGTAAAGATTTCATGAGGATAAAAGCACGTTAGAAGTATATACGACACTGTTAGATATAAACGAGTTATACGCAATGCTGTGCCAAAATAGGTACAGATGAGGCTATATGAAGTTGAACCGTATCGAATTTATGTTAATGAATAATCCCCTGAGAGCATTAATTCAGGAAAAATATGAACTCAATATTTTGCGAAAAATGTCTTCAATAAAAAACATAGAAATAGCGTTGGAAATTGGCTGTGGAAATGGTAATGGAACAAAATTGATTAAACAGTATTTTTTACCTAAGAACATTATCGCGATTGACCTTGATTAAAGAATGATGAATATTGCGCAAAAACGCAATAATGATACCTCTGTTACTTATAAAGTAATGGATGCGTCAAAACTTGATTTCCCTGATAATTATTTCGATGCAGTATTTGACTTTGGTATAATTCATCATATTCCAAACTGGAAAGATTGTATAAAAGAAGTAAGACGTGTATTAAAACCAAATGGTGAATTTATTTGTGAAGCAGTATCTATCGAAACGTTTACAAAAGGTATTGGTAGATTGTGGCGTAAATTATTTGATCACCCTTATGATTATATGTTTACGCCAAAGCAATTTACTGATTATTTAGTAATAGCTCAATAAGCTGTGGCTTTTCACCCCCACCCCAACCCTCCCCCATCAAGGGGGAGGGAGTTTTCTCAATGATGTCAGTCACTTAATCCCCTCTCCCCTGGCGGGAGAGGGTTAGGGTGAG
>Ga0233413_10001460_pt1 | contig 10311 bp, 13 predicted proteins | sample Na_anoxic_6_MG_FD_189019 | JGI IMG/M metagenome (GOLD analysis project Ga0233413, IMG submission 189019) | Seawater microbial communities from Saanich Inlet, British Columbia, Canada - Na_anoxic_6_MG | ecosystem: Environmental > Aquatic > Marine > Inlet | place: Canada: British Columbia... | reverse complement strand
TGCTTATTAACGAAGAGCTTTGTACCGGGTGCGAGGCATGTGTGGAAGCCTGCCCATACGAGGCAATGCAGTATGATGAGGATCGAGAACTCGCCGTCAAATGTGATCTCTGCCATGAAAGACTCGAAATGGGCGCGGCGCCGGCATGCAGCTTGGCCTGTCCTGCACATTGTATCGCCTGGGGGGACCCAAAGGATTTTTCTAACTGAGTTTATCCTGAACAATGTCTCCTTGCAGCGGAATAAGAGATATTACTCCGGCAATTAAATACCTCAATATTGTCATTCCTGCGAAAGCCGGAATCCAGGAGGGTACTGGATGCCGGATCAAGTCCGGCATGACAGAGTTAGACTATCTAATTGCCAGGTTAATAAAAGCTATTTTATAATATTTCAGCTCTTTGAAAAATGCCGAAAAAACATTCAAAAGACTTCAAAAACAAAGAAGCGAACAGTCTCGAACAGAGAGAAAAACAAACACCTGTGTGGACTGATCCAAACACCGGCCTTGAATGGCAGTGTGAATCTGCCGGCGAAATGTGCTGGAACAAAGCTTTGAAATATGCACAAACCCTTTCACTATTCGGTAAGGGCGACTGGCGCTTGCCGACTGCCCTGGAACTGGAAACGTTATTAGATAGAAGCGCCCTCTACAATACATCACGACCTGTTATGCGTGAAGACGTCCCGTTTCGGGATAGCTTGTCATATTGGTCGTCAACGACTTTCGCCGAACATACGAGCAACGCCTGGATTGTTATGTTCGATGGCGCCTACGTACTCAGTTATTATAAGAGCAACCAATACTATGTCCGTTGTGTTCGGGGACAGGAGCTGGTTGGATAGGAAAATAGGCATACAAAATGTTAAGAAACACATTTATGCATATCCCGCGCATAGGGCAGATAACAGAAAGATACTTATGGGAAGCAGGTATTCTTTGCTGGGATGATTTTTTTGAAAAAACTACCTTCCGTCAATCTCCTGAACGTAAGGATTTCATGAAAAACCAGCTTGAAGAATCGCGACTCCATTACCAAAACAATAACCCCTATTACTTTGCCGGCCTGCTTCCGTCAAATCAACTCTGGCGGTTATTTCCAAAATTCAGGGATTCGGTAGCCTACCTGGATATTGAGACAACAGGTCTCGAGAGCTGGAACAATGAGATAACGACCATCGCTTTGTATGACGGGAAAACGATATTCACGTATGTCAATGGCCAAAATCTCAATCATTTCAAGAAAAATATTATGAAATACCAGGTGGTCATTACCTACAACGGGAAATGCTTTGATATCCCGTTCATTAAAAGCTGCCTCGGCATCAGTCTCAATCAAGTCCATATAGACCTCAGATACATCCTGGCCAGCCTCGGCTTCAGGGGTGGGCTAAAGGGATGTGAGCGACAGCTGGAAATTAACCGGAACGAATTGTCCGGTATTGACGGGTATTTCGCGGTGTTACTGTGGCACGATTATATACAAAACAATAATCAAAAAGCACTGGATACTCTACTGGCCTACAATATCCAGGATGTGGTTAATCTCGAAACCTTAATGGTTATCTCGTATAACCTGAACCTTAAGAAGACACTGTTTCATCGTAGTCATCAATTATCATTACCGGCTCAGCCGGATATTCCATTCAGGGCAGATAAAAAGACTGTGGAAAGGATCAAGGTAGAGTTTTATAGTGGGACTGAACCATATTACTACAAATAAGACGGTACTATTTATCGATCTTTCCACATATGATATTGCTCCGGCAATTAAATACCTCAATATTGTCATTCCGGCGAAAGCCGGAATCCAGGAGGGTACTGGATGCCGGATCAAGTCCGGCATGACGGAGTTAGACTATCTAATTGCCAGGTTAACAGGTTAGCAGTTCACATCATTTGCCTTGTTATTTATGCAACGAACCCCGCCTCATCAAATACTGCGTTCGGAGCTAATAATTGCCGAATGGTTGTCATTACTCCTGTCTGCCTGTACGGCACACGCAGACAGGGGAAACAATTAACCCTAATAAGTTTCTATAAAACGGTTTTCTTCCTCGGCAGTGCCAATCAAGATCATTTCGTCATTTTTCCTGAGAGGAATTTTGGGGTCCGGGTTGATATTTAACTTGTCCTTTGTGTTAATTGCTATCACGCTGCAACCCGTTTGTTCCCGGATCTGATTTTCTACAAGAGATTTGCCCACAAGAGATGAATGTACCGGGGCGCGGAAAATATTCAGCCCTTCCTGAAACATTAATATTTCATTAGGTTTCAGAAGACTGATTATGATGTTAGCACCCATGGCAGCATATGACATAACCAGGTCAGCTCCCGCCCCATGCAATTTGGAAATATTTCTATCAAAGTTTGCCCTGCTTATAATTTGGATATCGGGACGTAGTTTCCGACAATAAATGGTTAGATAAATATTCATGGCGTCATCATGTGTCGTAATTATGACGGACGGTGCCTCCTTTATGCCGGCCCTATACAGGGCATTGATGTCGGCGGCGTTCCCATGAATATAGTTTTCACTGTTTTCAATGCGTTTCACATTCTTATCCACAACCCTATAGTCAACCTGACGCTCTTCAAGAGATTCTGCTGCAGCACGACCGACACGGCCTCCACCCAATATCAGGACAGGAGCGTTGGTGGTGTGATAAATGCGATAAACACAGAAGGTCTCATCATATTTGCTGAGCTGTTCAGCAGAACCGGCTAATAAAAGCACGGTTGAAGAATTGATTCGAGTCAGGGGGTGGGGAATTTCAAATCTTCCTCTTTCCCACATACCGACAACTGTTACACCGGTTTTTTCCCGTAAATTGCTTTCGATAAGGGTTTTTCCTTCGAGAGGTGTTCTCATTGCAGGGGCTTCAGCAATTAGAAGCTGCTCGAATTTTCCGATGACATTCGCTCCCATGCTCATTCCAAGTGTTCTTCGGGCCAAAGATTCCCCGAGCATTTTCATGAACTGAAATACATGGGTACTGCCGGCAAGCTGAAGGATGTCAATGGAATCGTCCGCATCAGCATTCGTTACAATTGGTACTTCCTTGGAAAGCTCCCTGATTGTAAAGGATATATTTGTATTCATCATATCATCATTATTTGCAACTACCAGGGCAGCGTTTTGTATACGAAGACGCTTATATGTCTCTGGATCACCCGGGTCACCTACGACTACTTTGTAGTCCAGGTCATGAAGCTCTAATGCCTCCTGCAAATCAGTTGCAACAATGGCATATTCATAATTATATTGACTCAGTTTTTTTGTAAGATTTATCGTAATAGGATCAAAGTGTGTCAAAATAACATGACCTGATGTGTTCTCGGGCAATTCACGTGGTGCCCTTGCTTTTGATTGGGCTTCCAGCCATGGGGCATAAAAAAACTGTATGAAGGTGAAAGGGAGCATCACGAGCAAAAAAACAATTCCCGACATGAGGACAACCATTGAAAAGACTTTGCCTAAATCGCTTATAAAAGTGATATCTCCGAAGCCAAGTGTAGACATCACAGTGAGGGTCCAATAGAAACCCGTAATCCAGCTAAATTTTCTGTCTTCAAAAAGCATTATGAAATGAAACAGAACACTGTATATTGTGATCACAAATACCAACGCCAGAAGAAACTTTAATAAGAGCCCCAAATTCCTTTGCGTTGTTCTGCTTCGAACAAAGTAAATTACCTGGGAAGGAAGATATTTCATCAGAATGAACCTCTCATTTTTAAGTACCTGCAGGGCGCCATTTATGACGTCCCGCAAAGCAGGATTCGATAAATTTGCCTACCGGTTGTCGGGCAGGTTGAATCCCTGCAGGTCTGCATCGAACGCAAATATAAGGTCTGTTTTTTGGGTATCACCACAAATTCTTATGAGGGACCAGAAGTAAACCAGGAGTCATAGGCAGACATACCCTTTAATGGGTGACCCTCCCCTCATTTAATGAAACATCCAATAGTTTTACGGCTTTCTCAAAGGTTTTCCAACCGTGTTGCACACCAGCCGGAATAAAATAGGACTCATTGGTATTAAGTATTTTCCGTTCTTCTCCGACAAACATTTCAATTGTACCATTTAAGACCACACCGCATTGATCAAACGCGTGTTTGTGACCCGTATCTTCTTTTTTTGCTTCGATTTCCATGCAGACCATAATTAAGTCTGTTCCAATTTCTGCTTTGCTCAGTATACCTGGCCTGAATTCTCCAAGCTGTAGTGTGTCTAAATTCCAAAAAGTCATTTTAAATTCCTTTTTTTATCATAACGCGTTAATCAGCGACGCAGTTTTTTGCGTCCGCTGAACTAAAATGCTGGCATAGGTATTCTATCACCTTCCGGTCCAGAGGGAATTGGCCCGGCCATTTTCGAATCTTTGGCAGTCCTTCTGACAGTTCTTCCCGCGGTATGACTACGTGCAAGCCGAAAGGAGTTGGCACTTCAATGGCGTTCTCGTCGGCCACCTCATGTGAACCATCCACCCTCAGGACAGCGGTGCCCGAGTTAATGATCAGTTTGCGGTTGGCGAGTCGGTCCCCCCTTCGGGCAGAACAAACGCTGCGGCAAAAGCCACATACGGTGTAGTAGAACCAATCATGATCGAGGACCGCTCGCCGATAGTTGTCTATGCTGTTATTAGCGGCTACCATTTGGGGGTCTGTCTTCTGAAGGCTGATGCACAACTCATCAAGTTTCTGCTTGTCTTCGGGCAGCGGACGGCCGAGGCGGTAAGGGCTCCAGTTGGACCAAGTCTGGGAAGTAGCCAAACCCTCATAGCCGGTGCAGCCGATCCAGCAGCAGGTGTTGGGCCGCTTTTGCGATATGGTTTCGGTAATGCCGGCAACGGTAACTTGTGTTGAAACCTTGGGGTGAATCATTTCCACAGGGCAGACCAAACTGCACATCTTGCATCTGTCGCAGGGATGGTCTTCATCCGGTATAGGCGTATCAGGCGCCAGGGTTGCAGAGGTCAAAACGCTCCCTAACTCAACCAGCGCTCCATATTCCTTTGTCAGCAAATTACCGCTCCAGCCCAAGCGACCGATCCCTGCCGCAAGGGCTGCATAACGGTGAGAAAATTCTGGATGAAACGCGGTCATTTCCGTAACGTCAGTGGCATCTTCCTCTGGTCGATAGTTGCTGTTGAGGTCGACGTTGACAGCCTCGCATCCTGCTGATCGTAGTTCTTCGGCAAGGGTATCACCGATCATATAAAGCTTCCGGGCTATAGCTTTCCGGTTGTCGCAGTGGGGTCGCCACTTTTTTTTGCTCATGAAGTCCCGTGCTATATCCGGATCCAAGGAGAGCGCAAAAGATATAACCGAGTTTGCAGATGGCAGAAGATAGCACGGATCAGCGGAGGGCGGCCCGTCAGCAAGGATACCCCTGGTGGTTAAACCAACCAAATCGGCACCCAGGCTTACGGCCAGAGATTTTAATTTTTTTTCCGTGGAACCCATAGAAACTTTTCCTTAGGATGATGGGATTTGCTAATGACCAGTCTCACCAGCGTGAAAGGTGCAGGACGCAAAGCGACCGGAACCCTTTATGTCTGAGTCGCAGTGCCTTCAGGGTCAGTCTGCCCTTTACCGACGACGAATTTCTTTGTAAAATATTTTTTCCGGATATCCCCGGCTTCTACAATCCATTTTTCCAACCCTACCTGTTTGATCCGGCAAAGGTTGTACATCTTCATATTGTGTGGATATTTGGCGGCGCCGTCGACAGTAGGAGCAAGATTGGCGCACGGGAACTCATCGCAGTTGAAGCAGAAATCAACGCTCTTTTCTTTCACACAATCAAGGGTAGCGCAACCTTCAGATCCGAGATGAAAGTGTTTTCCATCCTGCTGCCGACACCCCAGGCAGGGAATATCTTGCGCCGGGACTCCCAACTTTTCATGAATCAATCCGGTCAGTTTATCCGTCAAATTATCTACATATAACTCGCAATTAAAACAGTCCAATCCGCAAGGTGCGGCTAAAGTCCTTTTCTCTTCCATGATTTCCTTTCCCCTCACTACAGTGGGAATTAGTTTAATATTTTTGTTGGTGCTACCGAAGCTCAAGCTTTTCCAGCCTTGCAAGTGTTCACAGAAAAAATAACGTGCAGATGAGGCTTCCAAATGGAGCCTGGCGGAATTGGGATAGCCTCCATCTGACCTGTTGGTAAATCCTGTTGTTACTTCTCTTGCGTTGTCTGAAGGGCAGCCACATTCCTAAACGACTGCTACTCGAATTCGATCGTTGCCGGTGGCTTGATGCTGATATCGTACGCCACCCTCGATGCGCCGGTGTGCGCGGCAATTTTCTTGCCTATATCAAGGAGCGCAGCCTCGTCTATCCGGACCGGACACGCCAGCTTCGCGGCCTCGCTCTCGACCGCCCGCATGGCGACGACATACCTCGTTTTCGGCGCTTCGTTCGCGCAAAGCTCGAGAAGAATGCGCGGAAGCCCGAGCTTACTCCACGCCTCGACACAGAGCGCGTTCAGTTTGTCATAGTCGATATCGCCGTCGACCTTTATCCACGAGACAGGTTTGTAGATAGGGACCTCGGGGCGCGTTCCCTCTTCGGGGACGACCGTCGTTTGGCTATCCATTTTGAAGCACTCCGCGTTCGCGCCGAGAGTGCTGCGGGCCAGTTCCGCCAGGGCCGGGTCGGGATCCATGGTCGGGTCGAGCGCAATTCCAAAGTACTGAAAGGGCGTCCGGATGCCGGTAGTTTCGTCGTAAAGGTAGGGTCTGCCGTGTTTCTCAGTGTAATACTTCTCAGTCTCCTGCTCGATAATGTCGGACGCGAGCTGGCCCGTAAGGAGCTTCTCTTCAGTGAATTCGCCGACAGTTCTGATGATTTGAGCGGGACCGGGACAGGGAATCCGGTGCGTGAATGACGGAGGGAGGTCGAGGTACTCGCCGACCTTCCTGACCTGCGGCTTTGCGAGCGACGCCAGCGGCTCGATCTTCCCGACAGAGTAATTCCAGCCGACGTTATGCTGGCTCTTGAAACCTCCTTCGGTTTCGATAATGTCCGGCGCGATCGTGCCGTCCGCGATCCAGGTGGCACCAACCTGGCCAATATGCCTGTCTGATACTTTTCTGTAGTTACCGATAAACATCTTGCGTTTCTCTTCACCATCGGAAAGCCCCAACAGTGGCGGGAGAATTTCGTCCCTCACCTCCAGGACCGCAAAATTCAGTTTACTGAAGATCTCACGCGTGACTTCCCCCTCGGGCCTGTCGTTTATGAGGCGACGGCAACCGTCTTCGATGAAGAACGCATGGAGGTCTTTGCCGACGATACGGTCGAGGAGAAACGCGGCGATCGTACTGTCGACGCCCCCGGACGCGGAGAGAGCAATTCTCTCGCCCGGTTTCACCAGGCTTTTCACCCAGGAGATCGCTTTCTCAACGAAGTCAGCGGGATTGAAATCTGCGGGATTCTCGGGAGTGGCGTATTCAAATCTGTACGTTTGGATCTTGTTGGCCTGAGTCGACATGTTGCCTCCTGTTTGGATGGGTGGATTTGATTACTGTAACCGTTACAAATTACCATCAATAACGTTGTTTTCAAGGTCAAAAAGCACGTCATAGGAGGCAGTTGCCTCTCTCAGCTCCATGCCATTGATTAATCAGTTTAAAACACTACCTCTAATAGTGGTACCATAAAAAGGTTTTACCATTGTAGTAATTATTATTATTAACCTGGCAATTAGATAGTCTAACTCCGTCATGCCGGACTTGATCCGGCATCCAGTACCCACCTGGATTCCGGCTTTCGCCGGAATGACAATATTGAGGTATTTAATTGCCGGAGTAATATATATCTCCGAAGTCCTGAAAGGTAACAGGGAAATAAGGAGGTATGTAATGAGTAAGCAATTTAAGAAATTATCACACACAATCTATGAATGCAAATATCATATTGTCTGTTGTCCAAAGTATAGACACAGGATATTAAAAGATGAGGTAAAAGAATATACAAAAAGTCAGACATATAGCCTTTGCAGCCATAAAGATTTAGCTGAAGTGCTGGAATTAAATATTCAAGTGAAATAAATTAGGGACGTTCTTGACTAACAGGACATAATGATGAAATCTTATTTTCACCACATGGAGAAGGGAGGGATCTTTTGCCGAGACAAGCAAGGCTGGATGAGCCGGGATCCTTGCATCATGTCATTGTCCGGTGCCACGGTGGCGGCTGGTAAAGAGATGGTGAGGCTTAGGGTCGCCAGACTAACTGTTTGCTTTCTTTAAAATAACGGTCAAAAAGTGGGTAATATTCGGCCACGGTTTGTTTTTATTTATTCCAAAGAGCCGCGGATTTCTTTTAGCTTATTCCAAACAGCCGCGTTTTGCCAAGCGTCATCGCTGAGCGTAGCATCCCAGATAGCTACACCCACAGAACCATCTTGCACGACCCAATCCAATTGTTCACCAACGGTATTTCCTTGCCAAGATGCTAAGTTACTTGGCATACCCAGCATCAGTTTAGATGGATCGTTGGTTAATGATTTTTGAGATGCATAAGATCGCCAATCTGGAGCGTTGCGGCCGATTTCTTCGTAACCCATGGAAGTGATACCATCGACCATTAGATTGAGATCATTCCACCAATTGGAGTTCGGGGCGTTCCATATATAAGCAAAAGTGGCTACCGTCAGTTCTTTTCCACGAGCACGCAGTTCTTGGCTTAACTCATTCATAAATGCCATAAAGCTGGGTTTGTCGGCGTCTGTTTCACCAGGGCCTTCTAAGTCCACCTCGATCCCATCTAGCCCAAGTCGCTCCATTTCAGAAACAAGGCTATTCACGAAAGCGGTTCGATTATTCACAAAAGAGTCTTTGGCTAAGGCCCAATCCCAGCCATTTTCACCGTTGTAGACACAGAGCAGTACCCTAATTTGGTTTTGGTGTCCCCAATTTCTAAACCATTCGATATCACTATCACTCAGGTCCCCATAGAGGGTGGCTTTGGAAGCCTGCGCCCCATTGGGAACCCAAAATTGCAAAGCCAGGTGAGTGATTCCATCTTTCATTCCAACACCTCCAAAGTCCTTTTGAAGCATTGTTTTAGACGCAGGAACGTAATAAGGGGGAACCCAGGTTATTACTTTGGCTCCCCTCCAATCAAATAATATATTATTAGAGGAATTATCATTATCAGAGCAACTAACTAATAGAAAACTTAATAGACATATTATAATCCACTTCATTTTTTGACCCCTTTATTCTTTTTAGTTATAACGGATTCCTAAATAGTCTCGAAATCGTCATATCGGACCCCGTAACTTATACACCGGCCAGGCCCTTTTCGTCACAAAAAATATATCTTATAAATAATCATTAAAATCGAACAAGATCACTGAAAATTCGCAGAATAATTATTGGAACGGGACCAAACCTAATGTGAAACATAACGTGCATTATGTTGCGAGTTGCCCTAACCCATCGAAAGTAATAAGATTCTGACACGCACTTTGAGATACCCCAAATAAATAAGAAAAGCAACAGGTTATTACACATTTTGACAGATTTGTATCTACGACTGACAACATAATATTTATACGTTTTTTGCACCTCTCCGTAAATGGTTATTGGTTATTTTCCCCTGTTAGTGTATATTCCACACCAATGCGGATGACGATTCCACAGGAAAGCGGATAACCTTTCTACGACGATCCGGCCAAAAAATAGCAAAAAAGCGACGCAGAATAATTATGATAGTCTGTACCTTATTATTAAAGATATGAGGAGGTACAGATGTCAAAAAAGAGGATTTCAATGAGGAAGATAAAGGAAGTTCTGCGTTTAAAATATGAAGCTGGTCTATCATACGATACTATTGGTCGAAGCTGTAACATAGGCCATACCACAGTAGGAAAATACATCAATAGAGCACAAGATGCTGGTCTTAGGTGGCCCTTACCGGAGGATATGGATGATACATTATTAGAAAAGCTATTGTATCCCCGGTCACCCAACCCGGATGTAAAACGCCCTCTGCCGGACTGGATCTATATTCACAAAGAGCTCAAGAAAAAAAATGTTGCTCTTTTTCTGCTATGGCAGGAATACAAAGAGATTCACCCTGATGGTTATGAGTAGAATATGATAAAATATGCAGTAAAAAGCTTGCGGAGCCCCATAGATAAAGCTTATAATGAATTACTACAACACAAAAAACCTTATATCCAGGAGGCCACCCAAAGCGAATTCGCCACCAATGAGTCCAGACTATCATATCGACTATACGGACTCTCAACTTCCGGTGTTTGATAATTATCTATATGTGGACCCG
>Ga0233413_10001456_pt1 | contig 10332 bp, 12 predicted proteins | sample Na_anoxic_6_MG_FD_189019 | JGI IMG/M metagenome (GOLD analysis project Ga0233413, IMG submission 189019) | Seawater microbial communities from Saanich Inlet, British Columbia, Canada - Na_anoxic_6_MG | ecosystem: Environmental > Aquatic > Marine > Inlet | place: Canada: British Columbia... | reverse complement strand
CTATTTCCTCTCGAGTTGTTTTCATGCCTGCAATTGGGTGCTCCCAATCAGGATACCCTATAGCTAACCCAATCATGATCCGCTTTGATTCAGGAATTCCTACAATTTTTCTAAGGTGTTTTGGATAGTCAACGATCGCGCGCATAATACATGTGCTAAGGCCAAATTCCGGGGCAGCAAGGGCAATGTTTTGAGTAACAAGACCAACATCCAATATTGGCCAGTTGCTCTGTAAGACCTTGTCTACAGCCACAATAATGACAGCAGGTGCATCGTAGAACTGCATCATCTTCTCACTCCACTCCTTTTTTTTATTCGCTTTGGTTATGCCCATTATTTGAAATATCTGTTTTGCTAATGCTACCTGACGCTCCTTATAAACACCTTTAAGGACAGGTGCAATATCCCTTGTATCACCTACAGGGATATCAGGATCAGGTAGTTTCCCCAAACGATAATCTTCTAAATAGGCGCTCTTAACCTCTTTTAGCGCCTTGCCTCTCACAACAAAAAATTCCCATGGCTGAAGGTTAACAGCCGAAGGTGCATGAGTTGCCACCTCTAAAATTTTTATCAGAACGCTTTCAGGGACTGGATCAGGCCTGAAGGCCCTGATTGATTTTCTTGACCTTATCGCTTCTAAAGCCTCCATTCTATGCCTCCAAAAAATTGAATGCTTTCAAATCAACTACCCCGCCGCAAGCGAATGGGGTATTAAAAACATAATTAATTTCTAACATAGTCGGTCTCCTTAATCCTTATTGAGAGGAATCTTGTTGTATAATTCTTTTTTCACCATTTCTGTCAGGGAAAAGATCTTTGCTTCATCAAGTCCGGTTTCAATTTTTAATTCATTGAAAAAACGGACAAGCATCTCTGTGGGTTGATTACCCGGGGCGCCTGTGACACAGCCGCCGGTTCCACCAAGGGATGAATCGAACCGCCTGATCCCTAAATCATAGGCGATCTTGGTATTGGCAATTGCCGCTTTCCCTGATACATGATGCGGATGGTATCCCAGTTTATCCGTATCACTTCCCGCTCTTTTGTTTAGGATAGTTTCAAAGATCTCCCTTGTTCTTTCTTCATTTGCAACCCCTTGCAGGTCCGAGAGGGTTACTGTATCAACTCCGAGATCAAGCAATAGATCTATATAATTGTTTACCTCGTCCAGGTCGGGTTTAATGAGAACGCCATTTTCCGGCTCAAAGTAGCCGAAAGTAGCCGAGATGTAGCCGATTATTCGTATATTATGAGAAGAGGCATCCCTTATAATTTTTTTATATTCCTCAATTGTCTCCTTTAGAGGTCTCCCTACATTTGCGATATTATGAGCTTCGATAGCAGAAAAGAATACCCCCATAGTATGATTGTAACTATCTGGGCCAAGTCCAAGCTCAAGAAAGGTGTTATAACCGGCCCTATTGGGAACAAGAGTAATGAGATTTACCCCATTGATCCTGCCAAGATCTTGAGCAATCTTTTGTAATACCTCTTCATTCATTGCGGGGGATATTTTTGGATGGACACAGGAAAGGATTTCAATATTTCTCATTCCTGCATCAATAAGCTGTAACGCTATTTTAACTCTGATTTTTGGGGTAAAAAAATGAAGGTAGTGAGCTGGAATGTTTTGACCATATTCCCTTAAGGTTACATCAGTAATAGTTACGCTATCATTTTTGTCATTTGGCATTTATTATTAACTCAACAAACACAACAAACCAGTTAGTCTTTATTATCCGGAAGGACTTGTGGAATTTTTTTAATCACTTCTTTCCCTTCAGAGATTGCTTTGCCCACTTTTTTCGACTCTTTAAAGATTTTTTTCTTCCAGGTTTTGTAGAGATCAGGTGATATGAGCCTGGACATAGATTGATACGTGACAATTACCATGCGAGCCATAGTTGATTTGGCTATCAGCGGACTCTTGGAAGGAATAAAGAAGATAAGGAGCACTATCAGAAGATAAGAGATAATAATCCCCTTAATCAGGGCAAGACCAAAGCCAAGGCCTCTATCAAGCCAGGCAATGAGCAATTTTTTAAAAAGATGGTGCAAAAATATTCCAGATAGATTGAATAAAATAACCACCACAATAAACAGTAGTAAAAAACTGATAAGAGAAAGAGATTTTTCTAAAGGAATGTATGCCTTGAGAAGGTTGGCCATCTGAGAATAATAGTGATTACCAATCCAGATTCCAACAATAATGCCGGCAAGGGAAGATATTTCCCTGAAAAAGCCCCTGAAAATACCCTTAACAACAAAGAAGGCTATTAATCCAAGGATGATGTAATCAAGAATATTCATGTGTAATCTTTATCAAAGGCGATTTTTATAAGTCAAGTTCATTTACCCTGTAAGAAGGTAATTCTTGATATTTACGGCTTTTTGAAAAACTCCCTGTCAGAAAGTAAACTTCTAACAGGGTAAAAATAAGGTTGGGCAGCAACGAATCGTATATAGCCGACAAGCTTTTAACATGGTTAGCATATTCTAACATATATTCCTTCTGATTTGATCAAAGATACTGGTTATGATACATATCTATATATGAGTTCACAAAAAAGATATCTTTTAGCCTTTGGTATCATTATGCTTGACCTGGTTATCTTCTTTCTGCCCCTGACAGCAATTTTTCTCGCGTATGTTATAATATACAATCCACCCTGGGTAAAGTATTTACTTGAAAGACTGAAATAGAATAGGGAAAAAGGCAGTAAGCAGCAAATAAGCGAGATTTCGGGTTACATGAGCAATGTAAGCTTTATTGTGTGAAGGGTTTTCGCTATTGAGTGGTAAATATGAATCAGGTTTTTATAACCAAGGCCAAAGAACTTGGGTTTATTGCGGTGGGCTTTTCTAAGCCAACAACCCCTCTCTACTTTGATTTTTTCTGTCACTGGCTCAACGAGATTGAAATAGGAAATATGAATTATTTGAAAAGGAATGTAGATATTCGAAGAGATCCTCCAAGGCTTCTTAAAGGATTAAAGACCATAATTTCTCTTGCATATCCATATCCAGCAAGTAAGCCATCTACTCCTGATGGATATACCACATCGAGATATAGTACACCTCAAGAAGAGGATTATCATCTTCGGTTGAAAAAATTAGGAAAGCAGCTATGCACATTCATCACAGAGATATTTCCTGAAAGCAAAAGTAGGGTATGTGTTGATTCTGCCCCTATTCTTGAAAGGAGCTTTGCGGAAATGAGTGGTATTGGGTTCATTGGCAAAAACAATATGTTGATTATTCCAGGCTATGGCTCATACTGTTTTTTGGTTGAAATCTTGACCACAGCCCAATTTACTACCCCTTTTATTAACGGGGCAGAAAATAGGTGTGGTTCATGCACTAAATGTATTGATATGTGTCCTACAGGGGCATTAAAGGCCCCGTTTTACATTGATGTTTCTCAATGCCTTTCCTATCTCACGATAGAGGCAAAGGATGCTGTCGACAAAGAGACAGCCGAAAAAATGGGAAATACCTTTTTTGGCTGTGATGTCTGTCAGGAGGTGTGCCCTTTTAATAAAAAGGAATCCGGTGTCGTTGCGCTCCCTTCCACAAAAGAAATTCTGGCAATGACCGAAATGGATTTTAAAAGGGTCTTTGGAAAGACTGCATTTGAAAGGGCTGGAATGGAAAAGTTGAAAAAAAATATAAGGGCGCTCTTTGATCAATAAAATCGAGTCATCTCATGTAAAGGAGCCCATTTTGAGATGGACAAGGATTAAAATAGTTTATTGAGTCACAAGCTATGGGCGAAATAAACGTAGATAAAAGGTAGATATATGATCAGAGCAAAACTTTGGTTTACCTGTGCTGCCATGCATGATCCGGTAACACCTTTTATTGTCAAACCTTCGGTTCTGGGATGGAAGGCAAAGAGAAGGGATGTTGAACTCACTATTGAACGAGCTTTCACAGGAGAGGAGTTGGTACTCAGGATGAAAGGCTGGGTTACAACGGATGTAAAGCACGTAATTGAGATAATAAAGCCGTATGGACACCTTAAGGTACTTGATGAAGAGGATCTGGTTGTGGAGGTGGAATCAGAAGAGGAGTATGAAAAGGTAACCAGTGCATTAGAGGAAAAGTTTGGTGATCAGGCTTTCCTTGAAAGGTTGTAGGCTTTATTCGCTCTCTCTTGACACCATTTAATCTGTATCCTGATTCTTCACTTCTTTGCTATAAATAATTAGCCGATCGCCCGGATGGATGTGTGTCTTGAGATCAAGTTTGTTCCAAATGATGAGGGCAGCTAAAGGAAGATTGAATCTCTCTGCAATGGAAGAGAGGTTGTCTCCCTGCTTGACGATATAGACAAACTCTTTTTTGGATGCTAACCAATCTTTAAGGAGATCTTGATAACGGCTGTGAAACCCTTTTGCTGAGCCCTTAGGAATCAAAATATGATGGCCTCCCTTTGTGAGGTAATGCCCTCGAATCTCGGGATTGAAATCCTTGATCACCTTGAAATGGGTTTTAGCGGCTCGGGCAATAACACGTATTGGAATATCTTGCGAGCAGTTCAGATTGATCCTGTCGAATTCCAAAGGCTGGTAGTAGTCCTGCTCAGAGAGAAAAAAGCCATACTTTTCTTGGTTACAGAAAATCAGCTTTGCAGAAATAACCCGAAAGAGAAATCTCTGGGTTTCTATGGGGAGATACAGGTGATAATACGAGTCGGTTTCCTGCTCCAGGATTTCAGCCATTAGACCCTCCTCCCCCATATTGTAGGCAGCTGCTGCCAGGGTCCATGATCCAAATTGTTGATAAAGCTCCTTAAAATACCGAATTGCCGCTCGGGTGGATGCAGGCAGATTTCGTCTCTCATCGATGTGCTCATTGACAGTAAGACGATACTTTATACCGGTTTGCCTCATAAACTGCCAGAACCCTATTGCTCTCATGTTTGAGGATACATGGGGCCTCAGAGCGCTTTCAGCAATGGCAATGTATTTGAGATCCTCGGGTAATTTATTTTCTTTAAGCATCTTTTCTATTATTGGAAAGTAGCGGCTGGATCTCTTTAACCAAAGAATTACTTGGGGACGATCCCAGAGAGCAAGAAGGAGCTCTTTTTCAAGCCTTTCTCTAATATTCTGTATCTCGATTGGGACCTTTTCACCACAAAAGGTAAGAGGAGCAGAGAGTCTGAGAGATGAGATCAGGGAAGGGAAGTGGGTCTCTTTTGGCTCTGCACTATGCGCAGTGGATAAGGAAAAGAGTGTTATTGTGAGCAGAAAAGCAAGCTTCAATTTCATAAAAATATTCTCCTTTTTGATACTATATTTTTTTCTTTTAGAAGAATACCATTATACTCACATGATGTAAAAAGAAGATTTTGCACCTGAGGGCAAAAACTACAGGAAAAGGAAGCAAATATATGAAGGCTTTATAAAGATGAGTCAAGAGAGATGAAAGTAGTTGACAACAAAGCATAAAATTTACCATATTCATTGTCTAAATAATATTGTGGTTAATCAGGAGATTAAAGGAACTTAACAAAGCACACTCAAGCAGCATAACACGCATATGGAGGGAAAATAGTATGTCAGACTTTATGGAGATTATCAAAGGAAGACGGAGCATCAGGAGATATCAAGATCAAGAAATCCCGGAAGAAGACCTCAATCAAGTCCTTGAAGCAATCAGGTGGTCGCCCTCCTGGGCTAACACACAGTGCTGGGAAGTGATTGTGATTAAAGATTCAGTAATCAAACAGAAACTTCAGGAGATTCTATCTGCCGGTAATCCGTCCACAAAAGCCGTAGGAGAAGCACCTGTGGTGATCACCCTCTGCGGTAAACTTGAGAGCGCAGGCTACAAAAAAGGCCAGTCTACAACTAAATTTGGGGATTGGTTTATGTTCGACCTTGGAATTGCCACACAGAGCCTTTGTCTGGCTGCCCATAACCTGAACCTGGGAACGGTCATTGTTGGTCTTTTTGATCACGACAAGGCAAAAGATATCTTAAAAGTGCCAGAGGGTTATGAAGCGGTAGCTCTTGTCCCATTAGGCTATCCTGCGCAGGAGGTTAGCGCACCTCCTCGTAAGGAAAATGGTGAGTTTGTACATTATGATACATTTTAACATTCCTGAAAGAGTACACTATTAAAAAGAGGGCGACAGTAACTAGTGCCTGAATGAAAAGTCATATTCAGGCAAAATCCGAATATCGAATATCGAAATCCGAAACAATATTTAAATTCAAATCTTCAAAATTCGAAACATCAAAAATTGTTACTTGCTCAAAGGAAAGATCTCATGGTTTAGAACATTGGAATTTTGGTCATTCGGATTTGTTTCGGATTTAGTGCTTCGGATTTAGTATTTAAAAGCAGAAGCATTTGATTTAACCACAAAGCTTGACATAAATTTTAAGATCTTACTTTATATAGACACCTAGAGGTTATGTGTTATGTATGCCGGTGGTGTTTTAAAGCGGATTAATGGCCTTACCTACGATAGACTTACCTATTTTGTCCGTGCTGGCTATGTGAAACCTAAGAAGATTAAAAGAGAGAGCCTTTACTATAATGATTTTTCTGAGGAAGATATTCAACTGATTAAACTTGCATGGAGATTCATTTCACATCACAATGTGAGAACAAGAGCAGCGTTTAAAAGGGCGAGAAAAGAAGGTGAAGATAAACAGCTGAGCTTTAATTTAAGGTAACGGAAATGATATTTCTTTGATAAAGCATGACCCTAGTGTGGTATCTTCTCTTCTCTGAACATATTGAGGTGTTTTACCCCCTCTACCTGTTGAAAGGTAGCCCCTTCACTAATGGAGCGGATTGTTTTTTCAGGATCAACCACTTTTGACCCGCCGATAACATCCACACCGTAGTCAAATAAGATGGGTGATAAAGGGCTCGTTGGCCCCACCATAACGATAAATTTACCCTTACTGAGTTTCAGCAATTTGTCTATAGTGTGATTTGTAAATGCGGTTCCAGTAAGTCCAATCACATCAGCTTGGGGCAGAATTTCTTCTGCTGCTTCAGCAGGCAAGTCTCCATCTCGAGGCCTTTGTTCAATAACAAAAAGGTTGCGGGCTATTTTTTTGAGCTTTGGTATCCACGGGAAATGTCCCACTATGGCAATATTTCTGCCAGTCCCTTTCTCAGCTAAAATATCAAAGGCATTTTTCTTGATACATCTCGTCTCATCAATATCTATCAGCGAATTGATAGCTGCCATGCCAATAGATGCCTCAAGAAGCCTATCCGATTTGGCATATTCCGCGAGCTCCAATGCTGACTTGCCCCTGAGTTTCCCTGGATCTCGTACTATTTTATGATATGGGTGCCCTTCATGAAGGGTGGAGGCCAAACCACAATTTTTGCTTAGCACTGCTGTCCAGAAGACACAGACATTTACCTCACGCACTATGCTGTCTTCCTTCAGGCTGGAAATTAATTCGTCAAGAATCTTCATCTTAAAATACGAACTCCCTTTTTAGTAAGGGCGAGTGTAGAAGAAAGGTGTGTGTCTGTCAATCCTGATTTTGATTTAATCAATATTTTGGGCACTAATCAGTTTTTTTATTGTAAAATACATTGAATTATAGAAGTAATTCTGCTAATATTACACCATGATTAAACGATTGTTAGAATCCTTGGTACATGAATTAGCCCGACAATTTCCCGCCATTCTTATCCTTGGACCCAGGCAATGCGGTAAAACAACACTGGCGCGGCACTTTCTGAAGGGCGAATATTTTGACCTGGAAAAGCCTTCTGATCAACAGATTTTTTTGGGGGATATAGAACTTGCTCTGCGTCGATTTGATGGACCTCTGATCATTGATGAAGCTCAGACCCTGCCGGACCTATTTCCTATTCTTCGCTCGCTGATCGATGAGAGGAGACATCAAAGTGGTCGTTTTTATTTGCTGGGTTCGGTCAATCCTTCCCTGATTAAACGCATATCTGAAAGCCTTGCTGGACGGGTGGGCATGGTCGAATTAACCCCTTTCCTTTTTACAGAAACCGCCGATCTGAAAATCGACTTCCCTACCTACTGGTTGAAAGGCGGCTATCCTGATGCGATTAGAGAAAAGAAAATAACAAAATGGCAACGATGGCAGGAAAACTTTGTCCGCACCTTTATTGATGAATATTCTAATCAAATAGCAGCTAACTGCTTAAAAGCTCTGGTGCCCCCGGCGTGACTCGAACACGCGGCACAGGGATTAGGAATCCCTAGCTCTATCCACCTGAGCTACGGGGGCGTGATTATCTTTTAATGATTCTTTATTTTTTCTTCAAGTTTTAAATTAGGACGCAGATTTTCGCAGATATTCTCAGATAATTATTATATCAGCTCTTTATATTTAAAATTTTTACAATCTCCGGTCATCTGCATCCAAAAAGGAACTTCCTGCTATCAAGATAAAAATATTTGCTCAATTAACCCTATTTGGGGGTGGCTCTCCTTTAAAAAATGCTATTATATTATCAGCAGCAATCGTTGCCATCCTTTCCCTGACCTCAGCAGCTGCACTACCTATGTGGGGAAGAAGGACAACATTATCTAATTTGATGAGATCTGGATGGACTTCTGGTTCAAATTCATAGACATCTAAACCGGCGCCGGCTATCCATCCCTGTTTAAGGGCGTAGGCAAGATCTTCCTCCTTGACTAATGGTCCCCGGGCTGCATTGATAAGAAAGGCCTCTTTTTTCATCTTTCTGAATTCTGTTTTAGTAAATTTATTGTAGGTCTCTGTTATAAGTGGTGCATGAATAGAAACAAAGTCAGATTCTTTCAGCAGTTCATCAAAAGATACATAATGAGCAGGAAAGTTAATAGATCTCTTCGCAATCTGTATTGGGTCATGGTAAATTATCTTCAAACCACAGGCAACCGCCCTTTTAGCTACGGCCTTTCCAATTCGGCCCATGCCATAGATTCCGAGCACCTTATTTTGTAGCTCAACGCCCAAAAAGAAGGTTGGATAGAACCCTTTAAATTCTCCTTTCCTGACTAATCTATCACCTTCAACAATACGTCTGGCTGTACAGAGAATAAGGGCCATAGCAATATCTGCTGTTGCTTCTGTTAAAACATCAGGTGTGTTGGTGACGACAATACCTTTTTCCCTGGCATATTCAATATCGATATTATTAAAACCCACTGCATAATTCGCTATTATTTGTATTGTAGTGAGGTGATCAATGATCTCTTTGTTTAGATTGTTTGTGACCATAGAAATTAGCCCCTGAGCGCCAGTTGCCATCTTTATTATTTCATCCTGGGTTACATCTCGATCAAAAGGGGAGACTTCTATATCAAAGATCTCTTTAAGCTTTTCTACGCCTGCCCCGGGTATTTTTCTCGTAATAACAATTTTCTTTCTATCCATATTTTATCCTCACCTAACAGGTTCTCATTCTCATACTATTACTTTAGCACACCTTAGACACTTTACGTCACTTCAAACTTATTTTCACATATGGCAGTGTATTTTCTACCGGGAAATAACAGATTTTGTAATTAAGATAGTAACTATGAACGGAAGCGGTAAAAAGCAGTAATAGCCTTAATCAGTATCATCAAACACTTTCCCCGGGTCTGTGCGCAGCCTATCTAATTTTGTCTCAAAACCAGATCCTAAATCAACACCCATTTGCTGCGCCCTCTTTTTGGCTTGAAGCCCAATGTTTCTCGTATCTTTATAAAATGCATCATCTTTTGGAGAGTTTGGTTTGAATGTGGATAGTCGATCTTGCTCTGAGACATGGTAGGCAACCCTTGATACCAATTTTCTTAAATCTCCCCACTTACATTCTGGACACCTTACATCAGCCTCATCTTCTTTTTTTAACACCAGATACTGAAATTCTCTGCCGCATTCCTGGCATTGGTATTCATAGAGTGGCAACTCTTACCTCCTGTAAATAACAATAGTCTGCTATAGTTTCTGCAAAAATATTTTCAGGCCTTTTCAATGAAATATTTTCTGCTATAGTATATAGGAATATAAAATTATTATCATCTTAAAAAATTGTAATTCAGCCACCAAGCCTGCCCTGGTGCGACAAGATTGATTAATCTTATGAAACATGTAAACCATATATGTAACAGGGGGTAAAACTAATAAGCTTATAAACCAGATCTGGGCCAGGGACACAAAGACCCAAAGAGAAGATAAATATAAATTGAATAACGGAGTTTCTCATTAATTAATCGGCTTAAACCACTACCTCTGGTAGTGGTACCATAAAAAGGTTTTACCGTTGGAGTAATTAGATAAGATGTACCTCCCTGAAAGGTGCCCCTAAAGCAGGGAGGTACAAAATGAGTAA
>Ga0233413_10001454_pt1 | contig 10349 bp, 23 predicted proteins | sample Na_anoxic_6_MG_FD_189019 | JGI IMG/M metagenome (GOLD analysis project Ga0233413, IMG submission 189019) | Seawater microbial communities from Saanich Inlet, British Columbia, Canada - Na_anoxic_6_MG | ecosystem: Environmental > Aquatic > Marine > Inlet | place: Canada: British Columbia... | reverse complement strand
AAGAGGCGAGCCTACCGGCTTAGGTAAGACAAGCCGGTAGTCTTTAGGGTTTGGGGTTTGCTTGTGTTGACGTAAGTCGTTTGATAGCAAGGGGTTACGACGCTCGCGGCCCGCCCCCGGCGACCTAAGTCCTTTGGTCGCAAGGGGTTACGTCTATTCAGGCAGTTTACCCGATTTGATGCCGCCGTGAAGGGCAAGCTCACGCTCAAACACTTCGCGGGAAACGTAGGGGTATACCGTGTTGCACGGATCTCCGTGATCTGCGTAGCTATTTTCGCGAGCCTCCAGCAACTCGGGATCAAGCGGTGGCGAAGACGGGAAACCGCCTTCCATGTGCGTATGTGGCCCTTCGTCGGTTCGCGGTGTGCAGTAACTGAATTCTCTCGCCTGCACGCTGATTGTGAAGCCGTCCATACAGTGAATGGTTGGGTTGAGTGGTTTCATACTAAAAAGCTCCTGATTTTCTCGTGCCTAAAAATGTTGATGTTCTCTTCTGAGTCATCGTAGAAGTATATTTTATCAAATCTTGACACCATGTCAAACAAAACCCTCTTTTTACTGATTGGAATATTACCATCAGCCCCAACGCAGTGAATTTCAGTGGCTTTGACGCCGTTCTTCATCAACCAAGTATGAATGGCAGCGGCTACGGTATCCTGACGAGCGGTAAGAATGAATACCTCGTGACCCTCCATGTATACCTCACGGGCCAAATTCATCAATAACGTAGGGTCTGCGTTTTTTACGAATATGTCATCACGAAATTCTGAGAAGTCAAAACTCTCACCATTCCCAAGTTTGTAGCCGGGAAATTCCAGAGAAGAAACTGACTTGTAAGATACATTCATCGAATTACGAATGACCACACGAGCGGTGGTGATTGCCAACGTGTCATCGAAATCGAAAACGAATGCTTTTTTTGTTTTATTTGTCATGGGTGTATTATACCATTATTATCGGCTGTTGTCAAGGCTCAACTTGATATTTTTTCGAAGTTTTTTTGCCACGACTCGCTTGCCGTATGGCCGCTTGTGTTTCCACCAGCTTGTGTAAGTTTTTGCTCGTTCTTTCATGTGTGTATTATACTTATATTATCGGCATTTTGCAACCCCGAACACTACTAATTCTGGAAAGAATATCAAAGTTTTAAGTATTGACGTAAGTCGTTACCACCAAAAGACTTAGGGTTTTCGCGGCCCGCCCCCCGCGACCCTAAGTCGTTACGGGGTAAGGGTTTAGGCGTTTTTCCTGTTGTTCAACATTGCAGCCCATCGCTCTGGACTGATACCCTTAGGTGGTGCCTTGATTACATCCTCAAGGGCAATCTTTCCCTGATTAATTACACGCCACGCCTGAGCAACGGACGCAAATTGCATTTCAGATTTTCTCATGTTTCGTTTATTCCTTTATCTTTTAATTTTAATTGTAGTCTTCTTCATTATCTATTTCAAACGACGTTGGTATGAATTGCCAATCGAATTGTTCACCAATCCACTGAGTCGCTAAAGTTACATCTTTGGCAATTTCAACAGACTGAACAATATCCCAAGGTATTTCGATTTCGATTGTTGAGCCTGTAGAGGGTCTAATAGCTTTACACAAAATGCTCATTCTAGTCTTCCAAAAGATCGTCAGCGGTCAAAAGTCCACCGTTGACCATGCCATTCACCAAAGCACACTCAGCACGATGCTGGGCGATTTCATCCACTTCATTCTGAGACCAGTCCAGCGGTTCCGTGATATCAGTGCCGTTGACCTGTGCCGCCATACGCTCAATGTTGCGAGCCTTGACAGCCTTCTGCTTGACATGTGCCGTGATACCATCGCGTTTTTCGCACAATTCCTCCAGACGTTTGAGAGAACGACCACCGCGAACATAATCCCGAAAACCCTCAGGAAGGCAGGAATTCAGAATCTCAATGGCTTCCATCAACGCTTCCCGCAAGTATTCCTCTACTGCGTGAATGTCGCGAAGACCGCCGTAGGGTAGTGATGGATCAAAGCTCATGTTTTTACCTCGAAGAGTTGTGTTGTTTGTCATAGTGTAATTTTACCATAATGCGGCTGAATGTCAACCCCTATTTACCATCTTTCCAGAGATTAAATGCGGTTTCACACTCATTTACTGAGGTAAAGCACCACAGCACCTTGAAGTGATTGGGCTTGGTTGGCGTCCATATTACACACTGACAGGTTTCTGCCTTAGGGTCGAACGGCCCTATTTTCTCTGTCCACGTCATTAATAAGCTCCTGTACCCCAGCCGCTGGGGGCTGAGGCGTTTAGTTGGGAAAGGACACTACGGGTGTGTAACGGTGGTGCCGTCTTTGTAAACAACAGCAGCAGTAGGATGACCGTCAGCACCATACCGGGATCTGTAATCAGCGACAGGTGTGTTGTGGATCGATGGTGAGTCATCGCCGTCAGAGTCGTCGCAAGCATACCAACGGTCGCCGCAACAATCACAATCCCAACCCTTGGAACAACCGTTAAAGTATACGCCGTTGTCCTGTGCGATATCGTTGGCGTCGTCAGTGTCGTCAGCCTGAACAACAACATACTGAGCGGGACCAGTGAACCGACCACCCGAGTTGTTTTGTGAGAATGTGAAGAATTTCATGTTTCATCTTTCGTGTGTTGTGAACTTGTTATGTCTGTATTATACTATATCGGCACTATTTGTCAACCCTCTTTAAGAAAAAGGGAAAGAATAATAGAGATTGACGTAAGTCGTTGGTATGAAAGGACTTACGTCGCTCGCGGCCCGGCCCCCTTGACCTAAGGTGTTGAAGCCAAAGGGTTTATGTCGTTTGCCTTAGAGCAGGTGTGACAGCAAGTGCCGTGCCCTTCGGACTCAAAGCACAGGGAAATGTCCCCGCAGTAGTCACAATCCGTGACGAACAGCGTGGGCTGTGGAGTAGGGGTGTCGTGCTCCCTCGCCCACTCGTGGTACTCATCCCAATCCGCTTGGGTAGGACCATCGAACTCGTCACTGTGAAGCTGACACGCGAATGAATCTGACATCTGAAAACCTTAAAGAGTGTTGAAAACCGTATGGCTGTATTATATCTTATCGACATAATTTGTCAATAGCTTTATTGAAATTTTAAGAATCAATTCCAAATTCTGCTTCTAACTCATAGGCCACGGCGAGCAGCCTCTCAACTAGGCTGTCGTCTTCAATCTTCATACAGACAGCATAGATACCCTCAAGCAACTGTTCAACACTCATCTCATCTCTCCCTTGTAATTGGTCTTAACTTCCCCATTATATAGTTATCGACATGATATTACAACCCACATTAGGAAAAAATGACATAAAAATAGCAATCGACGTAAGTCGTTGGTATCAAAGGGTTTACGGCTCACGCCGCCCGCCCCCGCCGACGTAAGTCCTTACGTCACAAGGGTTTATGTCTACTGCCCATGGTTTTCGGGCCTGAACCGGCAACAGCCGCACCATGTAGATCTCAAGGCATATTGTTTTCTTCCACTAAGGGTGACTACGCAAACAGGTTATCGTAGTACTCATCATCAAAGTCGTCGGGTGACTCGAAGCTGTCAACTTCAACGTCGCCGTCTTCGCCACTCATGTCGTCCTGACCAAGGAACGCGGACATTTCATCCGTGTAATCCTCAGGGAACTGCTGACGGTAATCGTCCTCAGGCTCAAAATCGTCGTAATCGTCAAACATAACAAACCCTCATTGAGAAAAAGAAAAACCAACTGCCTCAGTTGGGCAGATCACCGCCCCAAGGCTGGAAACCGTAATGCTCGTCAGCATCATACGAGTCAACGTCGTCGTCGCCGTCATCGTAGCCGATGGAATCAAGATAGTCCATTCTATCCTGCTGATCGATTGCTGATTCACCACCGTGCTCGTCTTCGTCTTCAAACATCTAAAAACTCCTGAAAGAAACTTGATTACCTCAATGACTGTATTATACAGTATTTGGCCTGAATGTCAACTCAATTCCTGAAACTTTCTTCGACAATTGTCGTTTTCCGCTTCTTCCCTTGTATCAAAGAAAGAGGGTTTTTCGCTACCGTAGGCAGCGACCCACATATCTCTGCCGTCGCCTGTCACAATGTGAATTGGTTGTTTGTTCATCGTTGACCCTTTTTGAAGTCTGAGATTTCAGCAGCAGCTTCACGCTTAAGAATGGCACGCATCGGCGTACCATCTTTTTTGTGGTAAGTGCTGCTGTTGTGCTGTCGGTCGTTGTGTTTTCTGTAGTTTGCGTTTTTCATATAAGTATTATACCTCATTTTTTAGATATGTCAACCAGAATATCCGCTCCAAGGCAGATTAATCCCAAAATAACCAAAGCAATAACCAGATCCCAAGATACATTCATCAGTTCTAACATGGTAAACCCTTCGTTGATTGTTGCCCCTCTACTATATATTATCGACATTTTAGCAATACCACTTTACCACTTTTTATGGAGAATGTGAAAATTGACGTAAGTCGTTACTACCAAAGGGTTTAGGACTCGGCGGGCCGGGCCTCGGTGCCCTAAGTCGTTTGAGGGTTAGGACTTATGTCGAATCAGCCATTAGTTTGTCCCCATGATAAAATCAAAGCACTTCCCACCGCAACTGATACATAGACAACATACCAAAAGCAAAAAACAATAACAACACACAGATCTTGCAAATTCATCTTTTTTGTTCTTTTCATACATTTATTCACACCCCCAACGGTCGCACTCAATTTGCTTTGCCGCACTGTAACGAGCGATAACACCAGCGAACTCAGGAACACGCCACACATTAAAGGCGTAGTCAAACTCAATAACAACATCCCCATATTGTTCAATATAGCTACGAAGCTGAAAATCGTTGCTGATGATAGCAATGGCGTCTGTCTGTGTTTCAACCCTGTGAGTTCGGCACATAGGGTGATCGGTAAGGTAAACGTCTGAAACTCTCATTTTTTCTCTTTTTCTAAAACTCAAAACTAATGTGTAAAGAACAGCAGGTCGTGGGCTTGCATATTCGGGGACTCTCAACCCTCTTGTGCTTGTCACCACCTAGGCGGCTAATTCCCTGCTGTCATGTGTGTATTGTATCAGATTTCGGTCAGTTTGTCAATAGGGTTACCGAATAATTCCCTGAAATTTGTCTAATTGTTCTCGTTTTTCTTGCTCGCTTTTTGCCAGCCCTACAACCAACTCAATAAGTTGTTCCCGCGACATGTGCTGGACAGTTTCGCGGATTTTGGTTGCGGTCATTGTCTGTGTTCCGTTTGTGTTGTTGTTTGTCATAGAGGTATTATACTAATATTATCGACATTTTACAACCCTAAACGTCACATTATCTAGAAAGAAAAAAGAAATAACTAGATATTGCCCTAAGTTGTTGCTACCAAAGGACTTACAGCCCTGCGGGCCGGGCTTCCGCTACGTAAACCCTTATACAGCAAGGAGTTACGTACATTGCCTCGTGCTGCCTTAAGCGGGTGGACTAGCTAAGACACACGCTAGTCCAAATACACAACAACAACGCCGAAGCTGTCCATTGAACAAAACACAGCGTCTGGATTTTCCATATCCACCATGAGCGAATCGCAAGCCATGTGCAAACCGTCCCACTTATCGTAAAACGTGTTAAAAAGTGCTACCATTATTCAGAAACCCCTACAATTGAAACCATTGAGATTGAAGTGTGAAAACCCCAGAGAACGTGAGACTTGACGCCAGTCTCGACATTTTGGAGAAGAATTGAAGCCTTCTTCTGTCCATGTTGCCGAGCGGCAAAAGGAACATTGAGAACACGACGATTGCCGTGGAAACCTGCGACCACGTCTCCGGGAACTAGTTGATTTGCTTTTTTCTTCATTTTACTTACTTTCGAGTTGTTTACTGTGAGAGTGTATTGTAGCAGAAACGTCTACTAATTGGAAGCCATATCGAACATAATTCCTCTAATTTTGTCGATGTTTTTCTGAGTTACTGAAACGCCGTCGAATTTCAGTTGATTGATAATGGTGAGTTCAATCACGAATTCTGAATCAATGCCGTCTACTCGTTCTGCTACTATTACTGCGATTTCGTTCATTGTTTTGCCTTGTGTGTTGTTGTTTGTCATATCAGTATTATATACATATTATCGTCAATTTACAACCCCAAAGGCCACTATATCTGGAAAGAATTCCAAAGTTGCTAAAAGTCGCTGTAAGTCCTTTGGTGGCAAGGGTTTAAGTTGCCGGGGGCCGGGCCTCAGCGACCTAAGTCGTTTGAGGACAAGGGTTTATGTCGATTATTCACTTCCCCATCTTTGACAATCTCGCGTCTTTGCTTCGTTGTGCCTTGCGATGACCCCAGCGAACTCAGGAACACGCCACACATTAGCGTTTTCATCGAATTCGATAACAACATCCCCAAACTGTTCAATAAAGCTGTTTACCTGAAAATCGTTGCTGATGACCTGAATGGCGTCTGATCGCGTTTCGACCCTGTGTGGATTCATCATTCCAACCGCAACAACCAAATCTGAAACTCTCATTTTCTCTCTCCAAAACTCAAAAACTTGTAAGTGTGTATTGTACCAGAATGTGAAATCTACGTCAAGTCGTAGGGTGCGGTATTATCTGGGAAAGTCACATCCAAATTGGCTTTTGTTCGTTCGCCATCCACATATCTGGAAGGACTGTAAAAATTCACTTCTTCTTTTTGAGTCCGTGGATTTTCGGCAATGTGGATCGCCGCACCGTACTTTTCCAGTAGAATCCGTAAGTCGTTGGTAAATTCCACCCCTAGTGCCTTATCGGCTTTTTCGTTTGCGTCTTCCACGCTTGTGTCTCGCCACGATTCAGTCATACTTCAACTCCTACAATTGAAACCATTGAGATGGTTGTGTGGAAACCCCAAAGAACATGAGACTTAACGCCAGTCTCTACATTTTGAAGAAGGATAGAAGCCTTCTTCTGTCCATGCTGCCGAGCAGCGAAAGGAACATTGAGAACGCGGCGGTTGCCGTGGAAACCTGCGACTACGTCGCCGGGAACTAGTTGACTTGCTTTTTTCTTCATCTTACTTACTTTCAAAAACTTAACTTGTGAGTGTGTATTATAGCAGAAATCTGCCCAAAAGTCAACCCCTGTTCAGGGTTTTAAACTGAGAAAAGTCAAATTCCTCATTGTTCTGCAGTTTGTAGTTTTGGAACTCAACGACCGTAAGACGTTTTACGATGCGGCGAGTAGCTCCGCCAATTCCACCCAAACCCAGAACCAGAACCATTCTCATTGTTTTCCCTTTGTGTTGTTGGTTGTCATTTGACCACAGTTGTCAACAGTTATTCTGCAGAATATCCATCCCATTCTCCATTTACTGCAATGTATTCTTCCAATGCCATCCACAGTGCCGTTTCAAACTCGCCTTCGGCATAGTTCAGAATATCTTCTTCGACATAGTACATGTTCAACTCCATCTCAGCAAACTCACGGATAATTGTTCTTGCGGCCAATCGCATGTTGCTCATGTCGTTTCTTTCGTTGTTTGTGTTTGTGTTTGTCATGTAAGTATTATATACATATTATCGACAAATTACAACCCCAAAGGCCACACTATCTAGAAAGTTTTAAAAGATAATCGGATATTGCCCTAAGTCGTTACTACCAAAGGGGTTAGGCCGCTCGCGGCCCCCGCCGCTAGACGTAAACCCTTACTGTGCAAGGGCTTACATCATCTGGCGTACTTGCCCCTGTGCGGGCGTAGGCGATTGCATGGGCTAGGACAGCACGTCATAGCCTGCATCAGCTAGAGCCTGAGCGTGATCAAGCCCACCTCTGAATGAACCCTCAAGCTCAGACCAATCAGTAATGTCACCATTGGCATTGGCCCTGAAGATGTATGTCTCAGGTCCACTGTAGGGTACATCGCACGCACTCACTAGTACATACCCACAAGCCTCACCGTTGTAGTTCATCATTGGCTCACTCAGCCTATACAAGCGAGCATCTCCCCTGTAATCCTGATTACTCTTGATTGGTATTTGTGTTGCTATCATCTTACCATCACCCTTCAACCGATTAAGTTTGCGAAACAGAAAGTTATCAATAAACGATTTGATCTTTGTCATGGTATCCCTTAGTTGGTTAGTTAATACCCCACTACAATCTCCACCCTTGCGGGCTTGTAGGCGTTGAGGATTTGAGTAGACGCCTCGTTATTCAGGCACGTTGCCCTACGTTGTATGCTAGGGATGGTGGGAGTCGCACCCACATTCATCATTGTCTAAGATGATCAATCTCAGATAGGGCTTTCACTTCTAGAAAGTTAGGCCCAAAGATAAAGCCGGAATTCCTTCCGGTGCAACATGACTACTAGTTGCCACATCCCCATAGTGTATCTATTCAACATCCCCACTTGGTGGTTCCCAAGATGGTTCGGGTTGATATGTTGATTTCGATTTCCAATCCGTCCCAATCTTCAACAACCCAGCATCCTCCATAACACTCAAACATTGCTGCGAGTTCAGCGGATACGGTGCGTCCTGCAATTGATCCGTCGTAAGCTGCGTCGAACATTTCGGTGAGAGTAGTAAACATTGTTTTGCTTTCGTGTGTTGTTTGTTGTGAGAGTGTATTATAACAAGTTATCGACAGGATACAAGGCTAGATGTTAATCATTTCCTGAATTTTGTCGATGTTTTCCTGAGATACTGCAAACCCTGCTGCTGACAACTCGTTGACGATGGTCAACTGAATAACGAATCCAGAGGAGATGAATTTGGTGTCAATGATGTTCTGGACTGCTGCGGCTACTTCGTTCATCGTGCTTTCCTGTGCTGTGTTGTTGTTTGTCATACGGGTATTATAATACTTATCGTCTAGAATGTCAACAGTACTTTAACTCTTTTTTACAAGTTTTTGGGAAAGGGGTGCCAGTTATAGTACCGATTGAAAAAGGTGGTCGGACTGCCAAAAAGGCAGGGGTCGTTCAGTCGCAACGCCCCGCACTTTTCTGGATGTATTACCCAATCCATAAGTATAAACCCTAGTCATTCTCCTCGTCGTAGCTATCCGATTTTCTCAGATTTTCCTCGGCCCACAAAGGTTGTAAATTGGTATAGTTAAAACAAGCCATCTGCTCGGATTCCTGACTCAGATCGAAGCTATTAAGTGGTTTGATATGATCTATCTGCCACGCTAGTTTCCAGTTCTCTTCATTTACCCCGTAATTGTCCCAATTCATACCATCTTGAAACTGACCCTCAAGATGTTTAATCAATTCGACAGCAGTACAACCTAAATACTTCAAAACAGAGTATTTTTTTCTACACCCTATGGATTTAAGGGCTTCTGAAACCCTCTTACTCTGTTGTCTTCTGATTCTCTCATTTATTTTTTGACGGTACTTTCTCTTATGCTCCCTACGTTTCTCAGGATTGTCTTTCTTCCACTGGGCGGAATACCTAATGGCTTCCTCTCGGTTATTGAGATACCTCTGACGGTGGTATTCTTTCATCTTAGGGTTTTCCCTGTATCTCTTTTTAGCGTTTTCTCTTGAGCAGGGTTTACAAATTGACGTTTTTAGCCCCTTTTGACTAGGGGAGAGTTCGTCCTGAGGAATGACTATATCACACACACGACACACTGAGGTTTCGTAACCATTCGGACCCCTTTTAACCCTAGGTTTTATACCCACGCTTCTACGATACCTCTCATTTTCCTTAGCAACGGCCTCCTTATTTTTTTCATACCACTCTTTCTTTTGCTTCTTTTTTACTACCTTATAACACGGCATACAACGAGTCCTCGTACACCCCCTGTAATCCTTACCGAAATTCTCAATAGGTAGGGTTTCTTCGCATTCTTTACATTTCCTCGTATCCATTACACAGCCCCCAGAATCGTCTTGTCCCTATAAATCCCCATAACCAACTGTTTTTTAGGCAGCATCCCGGAGTGCTTAACTGGCATAGACATTCCATACTCCTTAATAAGACCCTGAACATTTTCAAGATCAAGCCTGCGATCTCTTATATACTCAATGCCCAAATATGCCCCTGTAGTCTTACCATATCTAGTCTCTCCCCAAATATCAAACTCCGGATAAAGATCCGTCGGTATAAGGATAGTCTCCAGACGGTCCCTAGAATGTCCCCACATGAGATATATCAGCTTCTTGGATATATTATCGCTCTCCTCATCGTAGAACAGCGTGTTAGCGTCTACGGCTTGTTCCAGTCTCTCTTCAAATTCGAAATTCATCAAATCCACTTTCTACTTCCTCCCAAGTGTCATTTTTGGACAAATTCTCTGCGGCCCACAGCGGCTGCAAGTTGGTATAATGAAAACAGGCCCTCTGTTCTTCCTCGTTCGTCATGTCGAACGCTGCACAT